>Ga0078972_1001525_pt1 | contig 85916 bp, 80 predicted proteins | sample YelNatPaOPGAMG01_FD_67568 | JGI IMG/M metagenome (GOLD analysis project Ga0078972, IMG submission 67568) | Hot spring thermophilic microbial communities from Obsidian Pool, Yellowstone National Park, USA - OP-RAMG-01 (SPADES assembly) (version 2) | ecosystem: Environmental > Aquatic > Thermal...
ATAATCCGCTTTGAAGTCACTCCAGCAACGGGTATCTCCCAAAACGAACTGGAGGAAATAAAGACGAGTTTAAGAGACCTTGACCTGGATATCTCGGCGTTGAAGACAGAAGACTGATGATAAGCGTGGCCGTTCTTAGTACTCAGAGTCCCCCGGCCTTTGAAAAATGCGTGGTACCACCTCGTTTCCCTTCCAACTTGGCAAATACCAGCGCATTGCGGTGGAGGTGATTAATTTTTGGGGCGATGAGGTGGTAAGGGTGGTGCCTTGTAGCTAAGGAGCGTGTGCTATGGAGCGTAACGAGGTACATATCGCCTTTGAGCTCCTGCTTGAGGAGATCGAGCAGGTTGCCAATAGCATCAACGATGCCGGTGCCGAAGCCTTTCAAAGAGGGGCTTACGACGAGGCTCGCCGGATGATTGAAATTGCGACGCGGCTGACCGAGTTTCGCGAAAGGGTTAAGGCGCTTCAAAACGAATGGAGAAATATCTTCACCGGTTATGCTCCGGAAGGAAGAATGAGGCGCAGAAGGCGTCCGGAGAGACTCAAAAGAGGGTTAAGAACAAGCGAGGACGCCTTTCGGAAGCCGACCCTGGAAGCTCTGGTAGAATTGGGAGGGCGAGCGGAGATGTCCAAGGTGCTGGACCTTGTGGAGAGAAAGATGCGGGGCATCTTGAACGATTATGACTATCAGCCTTTACCCTCGGACCCTAGGACGATCCGTTGGCGCAACACGGCGCAGTGGTGTCGGAATACGATGGTCCGAGAGGGGCTGTTGAAGAGTGGCTCGCCTCGGGGCATCTGGGAGATCTCAGAACGAGGAAGAAAGGCTCTTCAAGAGGGCAAGGTGTAAAGATGCCCCTTCTCGTTGACAACCCCATCCTCAACTCGCCCTTTGAAGAGCCCAGTCGCCACTGGGCGTATGAAGAGGGCCAGCCGGTCTTAAAGCCGGGCCGTCGGCCCGCGGGCTATTACCTTAAGGCCAGGACGCGCGACCCGCAGCTGGCCATGCTGGAGGAAGAGTTTGTCCCGCTGGAGCAGGTCAACACCATTCGGGAACGGGTCAAAGCATAGCGGGAGCGCGGCTACCCCAGCGTGACGCCCATCACCCGGCATTTGCTCAATCACTGGAACCATCCCGAGCGGGAGCGCAGGCTCTTCTTCTGCCAGCGGGAAGCCACCGAGACCCTCATCTGGCTCGTCGAAGCCTCCGCCGCCGAAGAGCAGGGCATCGTCATCCCCAAGGACAACGGCCTTACCCGGTACGCCTGTAAGATGGCTACTGGCTCCGGCAAGACCATCCTTATGGGCATGGTCATTGCCTGGCAGGTGCTGAACAAGCTGGCCAATCCTCAGGACCGCCGCTTCTCCGATGCGGTGCTCCTGGTATGCCCCAATCTCACCATCCGAGAACGCCTGCAGGTGCTCCTCCCCTGGAAGCCCGGCAACTACTATGAGAAGTTTGGCCTGGTGCCGCGCGGGATGCTGGAGCGGCTGCAGCAGGGCAGGTTTCAGATCACCAACTGGCATCTTCTCCAGCCCCGGGACGACGGCCGTTCTCGCAGCGTCGTCCAGCGGGGTGTGGAAAGCGATACGGCCTTCTGTCGCCGGGTGCTCAAGGAACTGGGCACATAGATACCAAGCTTCTCGCCGAAGCCGAGACGGCCATGGAAGGAGAGACGAAGGCCGAGGCGGCCCAGCGTCTTCGCAAGGTCGTGAACACGATCGGAAAACTGGAATGGGAGGGCGAAGGTGATCCTCCAGGTAAACACATCAGGTGTGTGGTGTCGGTCGGAATGCTCAACGAAGGCTGGGACGCCCAGAATGTGACACAAATCCTGGGGCTACGAGCCTTCACGTCCCAGCTCTTGTGCGAGCAAGTCGTGGGACGAGGCCTTAGGCGGCTGAACTACGATGACTTCTCAGAACCCGAGTACATGGACGTATACGGTGTTCCGTTCGAGGTTATCCCTGTCAAGAAGAAGCCGATCAGTCGAACCGAAGTGGGAAAGGTTTCCACGCTCGTGAGGGCGCTGCCGGAGCGGAAGTACCTGGAAATCATTTTTCCTCGCGTCGAAGGCTGTATCGTTGATGTGAGAAGTTGCATCCGCCTGAATCTCAACGGCGTGCCCTTTTTACAAATCGGCGGAGACGAGCCGACAGAGGTCACAGTCAAGCCCCAAATGGGCTACCGCATCGGGCGGCCCGATCGGTTGGGTCCAGGTCTAGAGGTGGTACATGACCGCAATCCTTTCCACAGGGACAAGCGGCTCCAGGCGACAGTATATGAGATTGCTGCTGAACTCACCCGGAGACTCAAAGAAAAGCGTGAGGAATGGGGCGTCCGGCACATCCTTTTCCCTCAGGTGCTTACCGCCGTCTGGCAGTACCTGGAGGAGCGGGTGGTGGTCGTCGATCTCAGCACACCGCTTAAAGAGATTGCCCTGCTCAAGTACAAGCAGCGGATTATCGAGAGGCTGACCGAGGCGATCGAACCCGACACGGAAGCCGGCGAACCGCCCATTCTGCCCGTCATCGAGCGCTTTCGCCGTACTGGGTCCACTTCTGAAGTACTTTTCCGCACTGTGCGCCCCTGCGCGGGCACAACCAAAAGCCACGTGAGCCGTGTTGTGCTTGATGCGCCCAGGTGGGAGCATAGCGTGGCGTATCAGCTTGAACGGATGCCAGAGGTTATCGCTTATGTGCGCAATGACCACCTCGATTTCACCATCCCCTACGAATGGTATGGGGTCCGACACGAGTATCGTCCGGACTATCTCATCCGCTGGCGCTGCGAAGATGGACGGGAGGTGAAAATCATACTGGAGGTGAAAGGGTTTGAGACTGAGAAAGACCGGCAGAAGGAAGCCGCAGCGAGGCGGTGGGTAAAAGCGGTAAACCACGACGGGGAGTTCGGCCGATGGGCATTCGCTCTCTGTAAGGACCCCGGGCAGTTGAGAACCACTCTGGTAAAGGAAGTAAAGGAGACCCTGTCATCTAAGGACTGGAGGCGCATATCAGTTCTCTCAGGATGAAGATTTGAAAAACGTTTAGGAATGATAGAGAATCGTAGAGACCGAAAGAAAACGGAGAGGGTGGGATTCGAACCCACGGTACGCATATTAAGCGTACAGCCGATTTCGAGTCGGCCCCGTTATGGCCACTTCGGTACCTCTCCTTGCTCTAAAAAAACTTTTTAGCAGTTCTTCGCTCTTTTCACTTAAGACCCCTCCCTGAACGTCAATCTTGTGGTTCAAGGAAAGGGAATTCACATCTATCATGGAGCCAAATGCGCCTCTTTTTTTGTCGAAGCATCCAAAGACGAGCCTTTTTATTCTCGCCTCCACAATTGCTCCGGCGCACATTATGCAAGGTTCTTTCGTGACATATAGGGTACAATCCTTAAGCCTGTAATTCCCCAAACTATCCGTTGCAGAGGCAATCGCAATGATCTCCGCATGCGCAAAGGGTTTTAAAAGTCTTATGCTCTGGTTATATCCTTTTCCGACTACTTCCCCATTTTCGGATACGACTATAGCACCAACTGGGACTTCACCCAGTAGAAATGCCTCCTCGGCGAGTTTTATACATATCTCCATAAGCTCGTTATCAGTCATCGACAAAGTATACATACGATTTGTGTTTAAATCAAATTGTATTCCTTTAGAATCTCAATAAGTTCCTTTGCGTTCTGGACAGCGTAAGCATACGCATCGTTATTAAAGTAAATAAAGACGTCTTTATCCTGAGAAACGTAATTTTTTATCCTTTGGGCGTCAGATCTTATCTCCTCATGGGTATAGCACGTTGAATAGTTTCCTTGATGGCCGTGTCTTCTTATGTACACGTAATCAGATTTAACGGGAAGTTCGTCAAGAAAGGAAGGCCAATCTGCCATACACATGGTGAAATTATATTTTGCGAGAAGCCCTGAGACTTCCTCTCTTACCCAAGAATTATGCCTAAATTCGAAAGCTGCCCTTACCCTGTACGTTGAAAGCAAACTTAGGAATCGCTCGAGTTTATTGAGATCCAATTGGAAACTCGGAGGAAACTGCCAGAGCGTAGCCCTCAACTTTTCCTCAAGGTGAAAAGCCCTTTCGAAAAATTGTTTGAGAGGTTCCTCAACTTCAGAAAGTCTCTTTAAGTGTGTAATGAGCCTACTCCCTTTTAGGACGAAGGAAAAATCTTGGGGCGTCTCTTTGTACCATCTCTTGAATGTGGATGGTGTTGGGAGTCTGTAAAATGTGACGTTCAGTTCCACGGTCTTAAAAACTCGAGAATAGTATTCGAGCCATTTTCTCTGCGGTAAATCTGGAGGGTAGAATCTACTACGCCAGCCAAAATAGTTGAAGCCACTGCAGCCTACGTAAATTTGAGCCATCTTTAGCTAAATAAGCGCAAACCTCAAAAGTTTCCGCTCCACATCAGCAGATATTACTCTCACCTTTACTATGTCCCCAAGTCTAAAGATTTTTTTCCTTCTCCTACCCAGGAAAGACGTACCATCTCGATCTACCCTGTAATAGTCGTCAGTCATGTCGGAAAAAGGGACGAGGCCTTCAACGAAGACATCGAAGAGTTCCACAAAAAAACCAAAAGAGGCTATGTGCGTGATTATACCTTCGTATTCCTCCCCAATATTGTCCTTCATAAAAAGGATTCTTATCCTGTCTTCTAATTCCCGTTCCACCTCCATTATCAGCCTCTCCCTCTCTGAAAGATAGCTTGCCATTCTTTCCAATTCCTCGTATGTGTAAGGAATCTTTCTTCTGAGAAGCGAAGCCTCAAGTACTCTGTGGCATATAAGATCTGGATATCTCCTTATTGGGGAGGTAAAGTGAAGATAGCTTTTAAGTCCTAATCCGTAGTGTCCTTTATTTTCCACACTGTACCTGGCCTGTTTCATAGATCTCAAAAGAAGCTTATTTACGATGAACTCGTAAGGCTTTCCTCTCACAACTCCGATTATGTTTTGAAGCCTTTTTATCCCTTTCCCATCTTTTGGCACACATATGCGGAGAGACTTAAGAAACTGTTCAAAAATTGCAAGTTTTTCTCGTTCTGGTTCCTCGTGAATCCTAAAAAGCGCATTGACCTTTCTCTTCTCAAAGAAATCGGCAACTACTCTATTTGCCAAAATCATGAATTCTTCTATTATTCTGTGGGAAAAGAGGGTTTTTGATCTCAGTATTCCCCTTACGTCACCTTCCATATCTATAATTATTTCAGGCTCTGGAAGATCGAAATCCAGGCTTCCCCTCTCTCTTCTTCTTTCGAGGAGGATCTCTGTAAGTTCTTTCATTAGCTCAAGATCCCTTATTAAACCTTTAAGTCTTTTTCGTTCTATTCTGTCCTTTTCTACAATAGCCCTTTCTACCTGTTCGTAGGTCAACCTTTTTGCGCTCCTTATCACCGATTTTTCAAAATGGGCATCTTTTACATTTCCCCTATGGTCAAGATCTATAATCACCGAAAAGCAAGGCCTATCCTTTTTTGGCTTGAGGCTACAAAGGTCATCTGAGAGGACCTTTGGAAGCATAGGAATTACGGAATCAGGGAAATAGACACTCATCCCTCTTTTTTTTGCTTCCCAGTCGATCGCTGATCCTTTGGGCACGTAACTTGCCACATCCGCTATAGAGACATAGAGTCTGTAGCCCCCTTCAGTTTTTTCCACAAAGACAGCATCATCAAAATCCTTTGCATTTTCTCCGTCTATCGTAACGTGTTTCAGGTGTCTAAGGTCCAGTCTTCCTTTTGCTGGAACCTCTCTTTTTATAGCCTCTAACTCCTTTTCCGCTTTAGCTCCCAATCTTCTCGGAAGACCGTATTTTAAGATTACAAACTCCTTTATCTCTTTTACGTCTGAGAGGGAGGGAAAGATTCTTATAATCTCGCAGCCCTTTTCTTTCCTTATTCCAACGGCAAGAGCATCTTCAATCAGCTTTTCTTTTGTTTTCCTTATCAGATATGAACCGTTAGTTCTCTGTTCAGATTCAAGGAAGTAGAATCTTCCACTTTTCCTTATAAATCCTGTTACGGTCCTTTTTTCACTCTCTTTTTCGTACTCCCCCAACCTTTCTCCCCTGACCGTGAACTTTCCTCCCCTTACCTTTATGATTTTTCCCGCTTTTGAGAGCTCCTTGAGCATTTTCTTCAATTTTACCCTTTCTCCTCTTTTTAGCCCCAATCTCCTTAGAATTTCGTTCACTTTTAAAGCCTTGGCCTTTATCACCTTAAGCACCTTTTCTTCTTCCAGTTTCATAACACAATACCAGTCTATTGTCGCACAAGTTTGTTGCACATTCAAGAAAGGAAACAAAGGCCTTTACATTTCCGATTCTTTAATGGTGTAATTTTTTTGATGATCGAGGTAGAAAACCTAAGCAAAAGGTATGGGAAGATAAAGGCACTTGATAATGTATCTTTTAAGATCCATGCGGGAGAGATTTATGGTCTTTTAGGTCCAAATGGTGCGGGAAAGACAACAACCATAAAGATCCTAACGACTATTTCCAAACCCGATTCTGGAAAGGTAACCATGTTTGACATTGATATCGTGAGGACACCTGAGCGGATAAAAAACTTCATATCCTGTGTTCCCCAGGAGAATAACCTTGACAGGGAACTAACCGTATACGAGAATCTCCTCATCTACGGTATGCTTCACAAAATAGAAAATCTTAGAGAAAGGATAGAAGATGCGCTTTTCCGTTTCGAGCTTAAAGGAAGAGAAAATGCGTACGTATCAGAACTCTCGGGAGGGATGCAAAAAAGGCTCCTTCTCGCGAGAGCCCTACTTTCCGATCCGAAGATACTTTTCCTTGACGAACCAACAACGGGCCTTGATCCGCAGATAAGAAGGCAAATATGGGATCTAATAAGAAAGGCTAAGATGGAGGGAAGAACGGTTATTCTCACGACCCATTACATAGAGGAGGCAGATGCTCTATGTGATAGAGTGGGAATCTTAAGCAAAGGCAGGTTGATCGCACAGGGAAGTCCTGAGCACCTAAAAAGATCAGTTGGAAATTTTGTTGTCGAGAAACTTGACGGAGATGGAAGGCTCATTCAGCACATTTTCAAAACAGAGGAGGAAGCATATTTAAGGGCAAAGGTTTTGGGACCTCCATGTTCTATAAGAAAGGCAAACCTTGAAGATGTTTTCATAAAGCTGACAGGAGAAAGAATAGAATGAGCTGGTATCCGATTTTTCTGAGGGAGATGATAATATTCAAAAGAAGGCTTTTACGTTTAGGTTACATCTTTTCCACCCTCATAATCCCAATAATCTACCTTTTTGCCTTTGGTCTGGGCATAGGAAGGGGGTTTAAGATATCTGATTCCGATTATCTTGGTTTTTTGCTCCCAGGGCTCTGTGCTTTAAGTTCCATGAATAACGCCTACACATGGGTTGCGAATAGTTTAAACTTGAATAGACTCTATAGCAAGACTTTCCAAATGTTTATCCAGTCTCCTATCTCTGCAACCTCCATCGTATTTGGAGAGGTTCTATCAGGCATGGTAAAGGGACTTTTCGCTTCCTCCCTTATTGTTCTCGTGGGATTCGCAACAAAAGGCGATTTTGGATTGAACTCAATTTTCCTCCTCTCTATCTTAGTCAATTCATTCATGTTTGCGAGCTTAGGTGTGGTCGTTGGGATGATTACAAAATCCCACGAAGATACTGCGACCTATTCAAACTTTCTCATAATGCCTATGGGTTTTTTTACAGGGACCTTCTTCCCCATAGAGAAGATCCCCTTCTATTTTAAGCCCGTAATCTATATTATGCCGCTTACTCACACAAATATTCTCATAAGAAAGCCCTATCTGGATCTTACAGGCTTTTTTTCCCTTCTCGCTATGGCCATTTACTCGTTTTTATTTTTCTTTTTAGGGATTCGACTCATAAGGAACTATTCCGAGTGAAAAATGAAGATAGTCGATGTCCATACCCATGTTTTTCCTCCTGAGGTGATAAAAAAAAGGGAGGAAATATGTGAGAAAGATCCAGGTTTTTCCGCGCTTTACAGCAAAAAAAGCTCGGTTATGGTAGACATAGAGGGGATAAATACTTATATGAAATCCGAAGGAATCTATTGCGTAGGCGTACTTTCCTTTCCCTTTAAGGATAAGGGTCTTCTGAGCCTATGCAATGATTACGTTACCTCACTTGCCTCAAGGAGTGATATCTTGCCCTTTGTGATGGTCGATTTCAGATCTGAAAAATGGTCAGAGAGGGAATTGGAAAGGTGCTTTGGAAAGGGTGCGAGGGGTGTAGGAGAGATCTCCTTCTACTCCGGAGAGTTTGGAGGAAAAGAGTTTGAAAGACTAAATGGAATCGCGGACTTTCTAAAAGAAAAGGACGGTGTATTACTCCTTCACGTAAATGAACAGGTAGGACATCCATATAGCGGAAAAATAAGGGTGGACTTTGAATCCCTTTACGAATTTGTAAAGAAAAAGCAGGGCCTAAAAATAATCCTTGCACATTTAGGTGGGGGAATATGTTTTTACGAATTTATGCCAGAAGTGAAAGAGGTTTTTAAAAACGTCTTTTATGATACCGCGGCTACGCCATTTCTCTACTCAAAAGATATTTATCCGTTTATAGCCAGTTACCTTTCAGAGAAAGTCCTATTCGGATCAGATTTCCCGCTCCTTTCTTTTTCGAGATACAAAGACGATCTTTACGAGATAAGTGGGAAGAAAAGGGAACTCGTACTTTTTAAAAACGCGGCAAAACTATTTAACTTGAGTTAGGAAGGATTAACTTTAAAATGTTTCTTGCCGCCTCCATTTCAGCTTCTTTTTTCGTTCTTCCGAACCCTTTTCCTGAAAACTCTTTTCCAACTTTGCAGGTCACGGTGAACCTTCCTTTAACATTTCTCACACACCTGTATTTTGGTAATACTCCTAACTCCTTCTGGGCATATTCCTGGAGGACATTTTTTGGATTCTTTTGCTCGAGCTTCTCCTCATCGAAGTAGGGTGTAAATAGCCTCTTTACGACTGATTTTACCTTCCTCATCCCTCCATCCAGATATATAGCTCCTATCAAGGCCTCTAAGATGTTGGAAATGATCTTTGAATCGTAAGGAGATATGTTATTTTCGAATCGCATATATTTCTCAAGCCCGATCTTTTTTCCTATCTCGGTTAAAGTTTCGCGTTTTACTAAGTAAGATCTTGCGTTACTTAAGAACCCCTCATCCCTTTCCTTATATTTTTTGTACAGTAAAAAAGTGATTACCGCATTCAGGACAGCGTCACCCAAGAATTCGAGCTTCTCGTTTTTATTTCTCTTTTCAAAGTCAGAAGAATATGATGCGTGTGTTAAGGCATCATAAAGGAGATTCCGGTTCTTGAAAGAGTAATTGAGTATCTTCTCTAATTCAGTCGGATCGTCCATTCTATTTGATCTTGAACGCTTCCTCCATACCCGCGTATTTCTTTCTCAATTTTGGTTTTTCTATCTTGCCTGTTGGGTTACGAGGAACTTCCCCAAAGAAGACCTTTCTTGGCCTTTTGTACCTCGGGAGTGTCTCACAGAACCTTAATATCTCTTCCTCAGTCACCTCTTTTCCCGGTACAGGGTCTATGACAACGGCAACGATCTCGCCCAAACGTTCGTCTGGAAGGCCTATAGCCGCAACGTCCTTTACAGCGGGGTGGGTGTGGAGGAAATCCTCGATCTCAACTGGGAAGACGTTCTCCCCTCCTGTTATTATTATGTCCTTCTTCCTGTCAACGAGCCAGATAAAACCGTCCTCATCCTCCCTTGCCATGTCTCCTGTGAAAAGCCATCCGTTTCTTATAGTGTTTCTGGTCGCCTCCGGGTTTTTATAGTATTCCCTCATTACACCATCGCCCCTTACTATGAGCTCTCCTACTTCTCCTCTTTTTACGTCATTGCCGTTCTCATCGACTATCCGGGCCTCCCAGTTAAAACCTGGCTTTCCTATGGAACCTATCTTATGAAGGGCATCTGAGCTAAGATAGATACAGCCAGGCCCAGTAGACTCGCTTAGCCCATAGACCGTATTATACTCCATATTTGGGAAGTACCTTCTCCAGTGTTCTATCAAAGCAGGAGGCACAGGTTGTGCACCTATGTACATGAGTCTCCACTGATCAAGTCTGTAATCGGAAAGCCTAATCTCTCCTTTATCAAGTTTTAGAAGAATATCCTGAGCCCAAGGGACGAGGAGGAAAAGGACTGTACCACCTTCCTCACTTATCGCTTCAAGTATCCATTCAGGCGCGACCCCTTTCAGAAGCACCCCCTTTCCACCAACGATGAAGGCTCCAAACCAGTGCATTTTTGCTCCAGTATGGTAAAGAGGCGGAATAAGGACGAAGACGTCCTTTTTTGTCATTCTCTGTCTAACACTTTCTGTTATACAGGAGGAGACCATATTTTTGTGTGTCAGTAATATGGGCTTCGGTTGCCCTGTGGTTCCAGAGGTGAAGTAGAGACCGCAGGGATCAGCATATGTGATCTCAATATCCAAAGGGGCATCATGGGAACTTTCCATAAGCTTCTCGTAAGATTCAGCGAAAGGAGGGATGTTCTTTCCAACGCAGATGTATGATTTGACGGTAGGTAACTTATCCAGTATAGCTTCTATTCTTGGCGCGAATTCCTCATCAAAAACGAGTACCTTTGGTTCTGCTACATCACAGCAGTATTTGACATCCTCAGATGTGAAGCGGAAGTTTAGAGGGGCAACCCATGCGCCTACTCTTACTATGCCGAAGTAACATATGAGCCACTCAAGGGAGTTCATCATAAAATGGACTACCTTATCACCTTTTTTTACTCCTTTTGATACAAGTACGTTTGCGAATCTGTTTGCGAGCCTATCAAACTCCGACCAGGTGATTTGTCTTCTCTTTTTTTCAGCAGGCACCCTTTCAACAAGTGCCACATCATTCGGATACATCCTTCCGTTTCTCGCGAGGATTTCCCCTATGTGAATGTAGACATCTGGCATGGTAAACCTCCGATTTTTTTAGATCATCTTTTGAATTTGATTTAGATTTAGCATGCGGGGGTGCTTGAAATCAAGAAAAAAACTTCCAAGTATCATGAGATTATTGACACAGAGTGGTTTTGGTTATAGGATAGAACCAAAATGGAAGAAATAAAGACGCTACTTGACTTTATTCTCCACATGGATAGACATATAGGTTCCCTTATTGGCGCATACGGTCACTGGACCTATCTTATCCTTTTCGTGATCGTTTTTATGGAAACTGGACTTGTCGTTACCCCTTTTCTCCCTGGAGATTCTTTACTCTTTGCCGCAGGCACCTTCTGTGCATTGGGAGCCTTAGACCTCAATAAAATTATTCTCCTTCTTTCCTTTGCGGCAATATTGGGTGACACTGTCAACTACTGGGCTGGTGCGATCGTTGGTCCAAAGGTCTTTAAAAGGGAAGACGTAAGATTTTTGAATAGAAAACATCTGGAGAGGACCCACCAATTTTACGAGAAATATGGGGGTAAGACGATCGTAATTGCACGGTTTGTGCCTATTGTGAGGACATTTGCACCCTTTGTGGCGGGAATAGGGAAGATGACTTATGGGAGGTTTCTTTTTTACAACGTATCTGGTGGTATTTTGTGGGTTACTGTTTTTGCTTCTGCAGGATATTATTTCGGCAACATCCCCTTCGTGAAGTCCAACTTTTCTTTTGTAATCATTGCAATAGTTATTATGTCCATCATGCCCGGGATAGTAGAATTTCTCCGTGTGAGGCTCTTTGAGAAAGAAAAGGGTTAGAAGTGGGCAATTTCAGGTTTTCAACATTTTTTGTTGAAAGATTGTGAAAAAATTATATGATACCATTTGTAAGACATTGAAATCACAAGCAATTTTGAAAAGGGGGTTCCATGATAGACAAGAACGGGTATCTGATACTTGAGAAGAGGTACCTCACGAAAGATAAAGATGGAAGGGTAATAGAAACTCCGGAAGGAATGTTTGAAAGGGTCGCCTCGCACATCGCGAAGGCGGAAAGAGAATATGGAAAGAAAGACATTAACCACATAGAAGAGCAGTTTTTCTCTATAATGAACAACCTCGAATTTCTCCCGAATTCTCCTTGCCTTATGAATGCGGGAAAGGAACTTGGGCAGCTTGCAGCATGTTTCGTTCTTCCAGTTGAAGATTCTCTCGATTCCATTTTCGAGGCAGTAAAGCTTACAGCTAAGATTCATCAGAGTGGGGGTGGTACTGGCTTTTCATTTTCCAGATTGAGACCTAAAGGAGACATCGTTGCCTCAACTATGGGAGTGGCGAGCGGTCCTATCTCCTTCATGAAAGTTTTCAACATGACAACAGAAGTAATAAAACAGGGGGGAACGAGGCGTGGTGCGAATATGGGTGTTTTAAGAATCGATCATCCTGATATTGAAGAGTTCGTGACTGTAAAGAGGGACCCAAATGAACTAACGAACTTCAACTTATCTGTTGCCATAACTGATGATTTTATGGAGTCGTACTTTAAAGACGGCGAATTCGAACTCATAAACCCGAGAAATAAAAAAACAGTAAGGAAAGTTAAAGCGAAGACGCTTATGGCTCTTATCGCAGAATCCGCGTACATAAACGGTGAACCCGGTTGCCTGTACATTGACACAATAAACAGAGAAAACCCCTTACCCCACCTCGGTGAAATTGAAGCAACCAATCCATGTTCAGAACAGCCCCTTTTGCCGTACGAGTCCTGTTGCCTTGGATCGATCAATCTTTCCAAGTTTGTAGATGAAAAAGGCCAGATAGATTGGGAGAGGCTAAAAAAAACCGTCCATCTCGCAGTCAGGTTCCTGGACAACGTCATCGATGTTAATAAATACCCCCATCCGGAGATAGAGAGCATGTCAAAATTGAATAGGAAAATAGGACTTGGGGTTATGGGCTTCGCACACATGCTGATAAAGATGGGTATTCCATACGACAGCGAGGGTGCTGAAAAATTGGCAGAAGAATTGATGGGGTTTATCCAGATGGAATCGAAAGTGGCATCAAAAAATCTTGCAGCCGAGAGGGGAATTTTTCCGAGTTACAAAGGTAGCAGGTGGGAAAAGATGGGCCTACCCCAAAGAAACGCAACAACGACGACTTTAGCTCCCACTGGGACTTTGAGCCTTATTGCGGGGACCTCAAGTGGAATAGAACCGATATTCGACATAAGTTATTCCAGGATCATACTCGGAGATATAAGGGTAAACATAGAGGATCCACTTTATAAGGATTTTATGGAGAGAAAGGTCGGAGAAGAAGAGATAAAAAAGCTATTTAGGACTGCCTATCAGGTTTCTCCGGACTGGCATATGAGAATCCAGGCAGCTTTCCAAAGGCACATAGATAATGGTGTGAGTAAGACCATAAACCTGCCTGAGGAGACAAGGATTGAGGAGATAGAAAGGATATTTGTGAAGGCTTACAAGTTGGGATTAAAAGGCATCACAGTATTCAGGAACAAAAGCCGCAAATATCAGATCTTGTCGTGCAGTGGTCAAACTCTTTGCTGAGGATGGAGGGATCGCAAATATTCGTGGATGAAATCATGCCTACTTGCATGCTTTAAAGCAGATACCACAAGTTCTCTGTTTTCCTCTTTGTAATACAGAAGGAGTGCCCTCCGCGGCTTTCTCTCTTCGAAGGTTTTTGGCGCATAAACCCTTTCTTTCGTGAATGGGTGGGTTAAATAATAAAGTGAAGAGGGGAGCGTCATAGGAATTGGCAAAGAGTCCTGTATCTGGTTAGGGCGGACTGGGTTTCTCAATAACTACAGAAATAGTTCGATTTCTCATCTCTTGCTCACTAAGGAGTAAAAACTCCATGTTTTCCAAAAAAGCTTTGACAAATGGTAAAAAGATCTATTAATTATTTTGGCTCTAAGTTATCACAAAAAAGGGGAAAAGGAAAAATGAGTTTAATCGCAGCTTACCTTATAACCTTTGTTGCGAGCTTCTGTACACTCGTCATCGAAATAGTTGCCGGAAGAATCCTTGCTCCTTTTGTAGGAGTCTCCATTTACACATGGACGAGCATAATAGGGGTGATTCTCGCAGGTATAAGCATAGGCGCATACATTGGAGGAAAACTGGCCGACAGATTCCCTTCTCGCAAAACACTGTCTATCCTCCTTCTCCTTTCAGGATTCACCGCTTTAACTATTGTTCCCCTTACCAACATCATTGCCTCTTACAAGTTCCCCCTTTCTCTTATGATGAGAATATTCGTTGTCACTTCTATCATCTTCTTCGTTCCCAGTTGTATCTTAGGTACCATATCCCCTGTTGTTGTCAGATTAGCGTTGAAGAACTTAGAGGGTGCGGGCGGGGTTGTGGGCAAGATCTACGCATTTTCAACACTCGGGGCCATAATAGGTACCTACGTTACAGGTTTTTTCCTCATCTCCTTTATGGGAACAAGAAATATAGTATTCGTAGTTGGACTTATCCTTCTAATTTCAGCCTTTTTCGTAGGGACTATATTCAGGAGAAGAACGTCTGAGGCCATATTTGTTTTAGCTTTGATCCCCACACTTATCTACTCATACAAGTACCTTTACAGGTTAGACCTGAGGCAAGACGTCTACCTCTTCAGGGAGAGCGATTATTATACGATAAAACTCTGCAAATCGAAGAGTTCAGACGGGAAGACAGACCTTGAAGCATTGGTACTGGACAACCTTATACATTCCTACGTGTGTAAAGAAAACCCGTTACATATCGAGTACGAGTACGAAAGAATATACGCTGACGTACTTAAATGGAAGTATAGGAGAAATGATCGTTTCAAAACTTTGACGATAGGGGGAGGGGGTTACACCTTTCCAAGATACATGGAGGTCTACTACCCGAATGCACAAATTGACGTCGTTGAGATAGACCCTGAAATAACGAAGGTTGTGTATGAGCACTTAGGATTGCCAAAAGAGACGAGGATAAAGACATACAACACGGACGGTCGATGGTATGTGATGAATTGTTCTGAAAAGTACGATATAGTTTTCCTTGATGCCTATAATGACCTCACTGTCCCTTATCATTTGACGACCCGTGAGTTCCTATCTGAGATTAAAGAGATAATGACGGAGGATGGGATTCTCCTTTCCAACATAATAGATAACTTTCAGAAAGGTGAATTTTTGCCATCCTACATTAGAACGTTGAAGAGCGTTTTTGGTGAAGATAGGGTTTTTCTCCTTTCCGTTTCTCCCAATTTCGAGAACTTAAGGATAAGCACGTTCATTGTGATCGCGACTAAGGGCAAACTGGATATAAAAGCGTTTGACAGGTACGTTACAAGCCATAGACTTAAAGGAAGGGCAGTAACGGTTGTGGTTCCTGAAAATCTGGTAGGAAGGATGTTAAGAGATAGAAGGACATTGACTATAACGGACGATTACGCTCCTATCGACAATTTGATTGCACCTGTTTTTGAGGAGAGGTTCGGTTATAACAGGAAGGAGGGTTAGGACGTGGAGAGGACCGTAAAGATCCTTGTCCCTTTAGCAGAAGGTTCGGAGGAACTGGAAGCAGTAGCCATAGTGGACGTCTTAAGAAGGGCCGGGGCAAAAGTAGACATAGTGGGCATTGGGGGAAAATCTGTTACATGTTCAAAAGGGGTAAAGATAGAGGCTGAGGTATTATTAGATGAGGTTGGGAGTTTATATTATGACGCTATAGTTATTCCAGGTGGGATGCCAGGTGCGGAGAATATAAGGAATTCTGAAAAATTTGTAGCAGTTTTGGGAAATCACTTTGAAAAGGGGGCCATAATTGGAGCCATATGCGCCTCTCCTGCAGTTGTCCTTGATTACCATGGAATCACAAAAGGTAGAAGGATAACATGTCATCCCGCCTTTTCCCATTTGGTAAAGCATTCTTTTTACAGCCCTGATCCTTTAGTCATCGACTCACAGTTCATAACAGGGAAAAGCGCAGGATACGCAATAGATTTTGCTCTAAAGTTAGTTGAATTACTTTTTCCACCTCATGTTTTTGAGGAAGTAAAAAAGGGTATGGGCCTCTCGCATTCCCATATTTAAAACCTCTCAAAAAAGGATTTCTTTTTTCTTGACAAGTTTAAGGTGGGTAGTGTAACATTTCACAAGTAATAGGGAAAAATTAGAATCACGTTCAGGGGGAGTAAATGGTTAGTTCAGCGGTCGTAGAGGAGTTAAAGAGAATAGTTGGGGAAGGTGAGGTACTTACAAACAGGGAGGCTCTTAGAGCTTACTCGTACGACGGAACGACTAACTGGATAAGGGAGCCTGATGTTGTTGTTTTTCCAAAAAGTTCAGAGCAGATATCCCAGATTTTAAAACTTGCAAATAAGGATAAGATCCCTGTCACACCGAGAGGGGGAGGGACGAATGTAAGTGGCGGCTCTGTTCCCTGGCTCGGAGGAATAGTACTCTGTACTACGAAGATGAACAACATTCTGAAGATAGACAAGGAAAATCTTACCTGTACAGTGGAATGTGGGGTCGTTCTCCAGGACCTGAATAACGCGCTCGCAAAGGAAGGTCTTTTTTTTCCGCCAGATCCTCAGAGCTTTCTTGGAGCAACAATTGGTGGAATAATAGCGGAAAATGCGGGAGGGCCCGCATGCGTAAAGTATGGGGTCACAAAACAGTACGTTTTGGGTCTCGAAGTCGTTTTACCAACTGGAGAGATCGTTAATTTGGGAGGAAGGACTTTAAAAAACGTTGCAGGGTATGACCTTATTCACCTTTTTATAAGCTCTGAGGGTACTCTCGGAGTGATATCAAAGGCCGAATTAAAATTGAACCCTCTTCCTCCAGCGAAAAAAACGATTGTAGCAGTGTATGATGAAGTTGCGAAAGCAGGTGAGGCGGTATACAGGGTTCTTGAAAACGGGATCATACCAGGAAAGATTGAGCTTCTTGATAACTGGGTGATAAACAGGATAGAGGAGATGATGCCTATGGGTCTGCCTAAAGATGCTCAGGCGATGCTCCTTTTTGAATGTGACGGGATAGAGGAGGCAGTACAGAAGGAGACAGAAAAAGTCGTCGAGATCTCAAAAAAATACGGAGCAAAGGACGTAAGGGTGGCGAAAGATTTAGATGAGGCGAATAGGTACTGGACTGCCAGAAGAGCAGGTTTTGCCGCTGTATTTGGAAAGGCAAAAACCGTTCTTTCTGAAGATGTTACAGTCCCGAGGGGAAAGATCCCTGATTTGATAAAGAGGAGTCAGGAGATAGCTAAGAAATACGGATTGGAACTTGTAGTCTTGGGACATGCGGGAGACGGGAATTTACACCCCTCCTTCCTTACGGATGTAAATAACAAGGAGCATTACGAGAAGGCGGTAAAAGCCATGGAAGAGATCATATATGCCGCTACAGAACTCGGGGGCGTACTATCTGGTGAACACGGGATAGGACTTGAAAAGCAAAAGTTCTTCAGCAGAGTTACAGATCCCACCGTCATAGATCTTATGAAGAAGATCAAATCATTGCTCGACCCTAATAACATCATGAATCCGGGAAAAATATGGGAGTAATTTCGTGAGGGGGTTGAAGTGAAAGAACCGACGGAATTAAAAAAAGTATCTGAGTACGTTGACCAGTGCATGAAATGTGGTTTCTGCACGTACTTCTGCCCTGTATATCAAGAGGAAAGGGTAGAGACTTCTGTTGCAAGGGGAAAAAACTATCTTGTTAAGCTCGCCCTCAAAGGAGAACAGGAATTCACAGAGGAGATGGGAAAAATCATAGGGAAATGTCTCCTCTGCAAAAGATGTGTCGTTAACTGCCCCGCAAAAGCTCAGATAGACCGTGTCGTAGTTGCAGCAAGAGCCCAGATGGTAAATGAAAAGGGTTTGGGCTTTTGGAAGAATCTTGTTTTCAGAAGGATCATGTCTGATAGAAAGAGGTTCGCAAGGTACCTCAAACTTGCTAAGACGTTTCAGTGGCTTTTACCAACTACTGAGGGAAGTATAAGGCATCTACCAGATTTTTTGAAGGCCTTAGGTGCCGGGAGAAATATACCAGAGCTTGCGAAGACTTTTTTAAGAGACATGGTAAAGCCAGTTTACAAAGTGGAGGGCGGAAAAGAACCTTTGATGAGGGTTGGTTTCTTCATGGGGTGTGCGACTGATTTCATCTATCCGGAAATAGGACTTAAACTTATAGATTTCCTCGTAAAAAGGAATGTTGAGGTGGTGGTCCCTAAGGACCAAAATTGTTGTGGAGCAGCAATATATTTTAGTGGTGATTTCGAAACGGGCAGGTTGTTAGCAGACATGAATATAGAGGCCTTTAAGGATGTGGATATCATAGTCACTGGATGTGCCACATGTAGCTCGACCTTAAAGGATTATGCGAAATACTTACCTGATAATGAGGAACAGAAGAAAAGATACACGGATTTCGCAAAAAAAGTTAAGGATAGTCTGGAATTTCTTGTAGATGTTTTGAAGGTGGATCCGAAAGATCTGAAGGTAAAGAAAGAATTTGAGGGGAAGACCGTCACCTGGCACGATCCATGCCATCTAATAAGATATCAGGATATAAAGGATCAGCCGAGAAATATTCTTAAAAATTTGGACGGTATAAAGTACGTGGAGATGCCAAATGCTGATCTATGCTGCGGCATGGGTGGTTCTTTCAGTGTTTATCATTATGACCTTACAAAAAAGATAGCGAAGAAGAAAATGGAGGGGATAAAGGCTACTTCCGCTGACATAGTTGTGACCGCCTGTCCTGGCTGCATGATCAATCTAATAGACAGTATTTTGCAGAACAGGATGCCACAGAGGGTATATCACATCTTCGAACTTTTTGAGTAAGAAAGAAAAATAAAATAGAGGAGGGGACGTATATGAAACACGGAGTATGGCTTACCGCCAAGGATGTTTTAAGGGTAAATGCATTTAAATGGCCCAACAAAATCGGGATTAAAGATCTTAACAAACAGTACACTTTTAAGGAGTGGAACGAAAGGGCATGCAGGCTGGCCAATGCACTTGCGAAGCTGGGAATGAAGAAAGGGGACAGATTCTGCGTCTTGTCGTACAACTGTGTTGAATGGCTTGAGTTTTACGCTGCAGCAGCAAAGGGAGGTTTTATCTGTGTTCCTATCATGTTCAGACTTGCCCCACCTGAGATGGAGTACATTATCAATCACGCAGAGGCCAAGGTCTTTATAGTGCAGGGTGGAAAGGATCAGAAAGGGAATGAGCTCCCGTGGATAAATCAGGTAAACAATATGAAGAAGAATCTTCCAACTATCGAACATTACATATCTTTCGCCGTGGATAGTCCTTACTACGATGGTTACATAAACTACGAGGATATGCTGAAAGATGCAAGCCCTGAGGAACCAGACGTAAGGGTCGATGCGGATGACATATGGGTAATAATGTACACAGGTGGCACCACAGGTCTCCCAAAGGGCGTAATGAAGAGCCACGCAAATCTTATTGCCCAATACTTCATAATGCTTTTCGATCACGAATTCGAACATGATGACACAGTTCTTTTAGTCATGCCGCTCTGTCACATAAATTCCCTTTTCTATTCATTCGTTTTTACTTGGGTTGGAGCTACGGTAATGGCTTATAACATGGTCAGTTTTGACCCAGAAGATCTTCTTAAGACGTTCTCGGAGCACAAAATAACCTTTACGTCTCTTGTTCCGACACACTACATCATGATGCTCGCACTTCCGGAGGAGGTGAAAAAGAAATATGATCTTTCCTCGGTGAAAAAGCTACTCATATCATCAGCTCCCGCGAGAAGGGACACGAAGCTCGGTATTATGAAGATGTTCCCAAATTCAAGATTATGGGAAGCATACGGTTCAACAGAGGCGGGGATCGTGACAATTTTGAAACCAGAGGAACAGCTTACAAAACTCGGCTCAATAGGAAGGGAGGTTGTTGGGTCTGACATAATTAGGCTCTATGATGAGAACGGAAACATAATAACAGAACCTAACGTTGTGGGAGAACTTTATTCAAGAAGTCCAATGGTTTTTGAGGGATACTGGAAGGATCCGGAAAAGACAAAGGCTGCCATGAAAGGGGAATATTTCAGTGCAGGAGATATGGCGTACAGAGACCCTGATGGGTACTACGTGCTCGTTGACAGAAAGGCAAATATGATTATCACCGGTGGCGAAAATGTTTACCCTTCTGAGGTTGAAAATGTTGTTGGAAGCCATCCAAAGGTGAAAGACGTTGCCGTTATCGGTATACCCCATGAGAAGTGGGGCGAGGCTGTGACCGCGGTCGTTGTGCTCCATGAGGGGCAGACTGCAACTCCTGAAGAGATAATCCAGTTCTGCAGAGGAAAAATAGCGGGGTATAAAATACCAAAGAACGTGATATTCATAAAGGACGAGGAAATGCCACGCAGTGGTGCAGGGAAGATACTCCACAGGGTTCTCAGGGAAAGGTATGGAAAGTGGAGCGACGTGAGGTAGGATAAAAGGAACTGAAGAGAAAGGCGGGGAAATCCCCGCCTTTTTTATTTTTCTCGCAAAATTTCCTTGAAGTCTCACCCCCTTTTCTTATATCATATGGCATGGACAAAGATTACGTACTCTACCTCCAGGTAGGAGACAGGGTCTATCACAAGAGGAATGTGAGATGGGGAGTTGGGGTTGTGATAGAGGAGAGGCGGTCTGAGGTTCCCGGTGGTTTCTGTTACGTGAGGATAGATTTTGAGGACGGGAAAATCAGAGTGTTCGACAACAATTTCAAGAGTGCAACTTGTTGCTATTATTCAGGGATAGAGAAGTTAGATGTGGACGAAGAAAAGACCCTAAGAAGAGATAAAGAGAGAAAGAATGGTCCAAAAAGGCTTCCGAGAATCAAGAAATAGAGAATCAGGGAGATTATGAGAGGAGTAACTCTTACAAAAACCGTAAGGGGTGCTGGTTGAGCATCAAAAATAGGTCCGGGAGACCTAAGTAGCATCCTTTGCGGAATTGAGATCCCCATTGACGAGAACGTAGTAGTGGGGATAGAGGGTTTCGACGACGCAGGTGTGTACAAACTGAGCGAGGGGATGGCCCTTGTGCAGACCGTGGACTTCTTCACACCCGTTGTCGACGATCCATACTGGTTTGGACAAATTGCAGCTGCGAACGCGATGAGTGACATCTACGCTATGGGTGGAGTCCCGAAAACGGCTATGAACATCGTCTGTTTCTCGCCGAGGAAATTTCCCTTAGAGTTGCTCAAAGAGATTTTAAGGGGAGGGATAGAGAAGATAAAGGAGGCTCGAGCAGTTCTTTTAGGTGGACACAGCGTGGATGATGAGGAGATAAAGTATGGGCTTGCTGTGACAGGAATAGTGGACCCGAATAGGATAGTAAAGAACGAGGGGGCAAAACCAGGGGACCTCCTCGTCCTAACAAAGCCTTTGGGAACGGGTATTCTGAATACAGGCATAAAGGCTGATCTTTTAAATGAGGATGAGATTCTTTACGTATGCAGAATGATGGCTGAGCTGAATGATAGGGCTTCCCAGGTAATGTTATACGCTGGAGTACATGCCGCAACAGACGTTACAGGTTTTGGCCTCATTGGACACTTAAAGGAGATGATAAAGGAAGAGATAGGGGTGGAGGTATACCTGAAGGATATACCCCTTTTGCCAAAAGTGGTGGACCTCGCAAAATCTGGATTCCTGCCAGGGGGGTTATATAGAAACAGAGATTTTTTCAGGCCGCACGTTCTGAATCTTTCGGAGGGACCTTTATATGACATCATTTTTGACCCCCAGACCTCAGGTGGCCTTCTTTTCGCTATACCGGAAAAGAATTTGAGCATGTTAGAGGAACACTCAAAAAGATTAGATGTCAAAATCTGGATTATAGGAAGATTCACAAGAGAAAAAAGGGGCAAAATAATCCTTCTTTGAGACATTCTTTAACTATCAAAGAAAAAGATGGACAAGGAGATCATAAAGAAAATTGAGAAAATAGTGGGTGAAGAAAACGTTCTCTCAAAGGAAGAGGAAAGAAAATGTTATTCCTATGATGCCAGGGCTTACGGAGCTATCCCCGACCTTGTGATTTTCCCAGGCTCCACTTGGGAAGTTTCAAAGGTACTTAGGCTTGCAAATGAGTATAAATTTCCTGTGATCCCAAGGGGGCAGGGTTCTGGGGTCACCGGGGGAGCAGTTTCTCTGTCCGGCGGGGTTATTATGGTTTTTACGAGGATGAATAGGATAATAGAAATAGATAAAGAGAATCTGGTAGCCATTGTAGAACCTGGGGTCATAACTTACGATTTCCAGGAAGAGGTAAAAAAGTACGGGCTTTTTTATCCGCCCGACCCCGCTTCTCACAAGTATTCCACTATTGGTGGAAACGTGGCAGAATGTGCAGGGGGCCCAAATTCCCTTAAATACGGGGTAACGAGGGATTATGTGCTTGGACTCGAGGTTGTCCTTCCAACCGGTGAGATAATGAATACGGGCGTAAGGACTATGAAAGGGGTAGTTGGGTATGATCTTACGCGTCTTTTTGTGGGAAGCGAAGGAACACTCTGTGTGATTACTAAGATCATACTGAAGCTTATTCCCTTACCGGAGAAAAAGGCGACAATTCTCGCTTTTTTTAAAGAAGTAGAGGATGCGGCACATTGCGTCTCAGAAATAATATCACAGAGGATAGTGCCAGCTGTGATCGAGTTTATGGACAGGGCATCTGTTATTTGCAGTGAGAAGGCCAATCCTATAGGAATACCAGAATGGGTTGGGGCTTTGCTTCTTATAGAGGTTGACGGAGACTGGGCCTCTGTTAGATCCCAGTCAGAAAAGATAATGAGTCTTTTGCAGGAGAAAAAGGCTTGCGAATTTAGGATGACAGATGATCCTAAGGAATCTGAGAGGCTCTGGCTCGCGAGGAGGACCCTTTCTCAGGCCACTTACAATTTGAATCCTGTAAAGATAGCTGAAGATGTTGTAGTACCCCGTTCAAAAATTCCCGTGCTCATAAGGAAACTTGAGGAGCTGAGCCAAAGCCTAAAAATCCCCATACTGAGTTTCGGACACGCGGGAGACGGAAATTTCCATGTAAGTATAATGATAAAAGACGATCCTCAAGATTATAGAAAAGCGGAAGAGGCGGTGAAAAAAATTTTCGAAGAGACCCTAAGGCTTGGGGGTACCATATCGGGTGAACATGGGATAGGGATTCTGAAATCAAAGTACATAAGTATGGAGCTTTCTCAGGAAGTGCTTCTGACAATGGCAAAAATTAAGAGGCTCTTCGATCCCAATAACATCCTGAACCCCGGGAAGATCTTTCCAAAGGCGATGGATCTCATCATTGACTAAAGCCGCTACGAATCTTAAAATTAGTTATGGCTATCCTGGAGATAAGAAAGTATCCCGATCCAGTACTAAGAAAGAAAGCGACGATTGTAAGGGAGATTACAGATGACATATTAAGACTCTCCAATGAGATGATCGATACGATGAAAGCTCGAGGAGGAATAGGTCTTGCAGCAAATCAGGTTGGCTTTCCCATTCGTGTTATAGTAGTTGACAGGTTAAAAAACGGCAAACCTTTAGTTCTTATAAATCCGGAGATAGTTATGGCTGAGGGTGAAGAGGTAAGCGAAGAAGGGTGCTTGAGTATTCCTGGATACTTCGAGTTCTTGAAAAGATCAAAAAAAGTTCTTGCGAAGGGTCTCGGTCTCGACGGAAACGAATTAAAAATAGATTGTGAAGGTGTACTTGCAAGGGCGATCCAGCACGAAATAGATCATTTGGATGGTATTCTGTTTGTAGACCGCTTAAGCCCGGTCAAGAGGTCCCTTTTTAGGAAGGCTTACGAGACTAAGAGAAAATGAGAATCTGCTTTCTTGGTTCCTCGTATTTCTCCGTTCCTTCACTTTTGTCCATTAAAGACAGGGTAAGCGCTGTTGTGACAAAAAAGGCAAAACCGAAGGGGAGAGGTTATGTTTTAGAAGACAACGAAGTAAAGAAGTGTGCCCTATCCCTTGGCCTACCTGTCATAGAGCTCGATTCTTTCAGAGACGAGTCTTCAAAAAAGATATTCGACTTAGAACTCGATCTTTTACTCTCCGTTTCCTTTGGTTTAATTGTCCCTCAAGAGATATTGAATATTCCTAAAATCGGTGCCTTGAACGTTCATCCATCGCTCCTTCCCAAGTATAGGGGTCCTTCTCCCATCCAGGCCGCTCTCTTAAATGGGGATAGAGAGACTGGGATCACGATCATTAAAATGGAAAAACGGATGGACGCGGGAAATATCCTTTACCAAGAAACGGTAACAATAGATGAGGAAGACGACAGTTTGAGCCTTTCCCAGAAGTTGTCAGTGAAGGCCTCCCAGATTTTGCCAAGATTTATAGAGGAGATAGAGAAAGAGGGATTAAAAGAGGGGGTCATTCAGGATGAGAATCTGGCTACTTACACAAAGCCAATAAGAAAAGAGATGGCTAAGATTGACTGGACAAGAAGATCAACTGAGATAGTAAATTTAATAAGGGCGTATACGGGCTGGCCCGTGGCTTATACGTACCTTGACGGAAAAGTACTTAAAATACACAAGGCGAGGGTCTATGATCTTATTCCGAGAGAAGAACCCGGAAGAATTATGATGTTCAATAGGGAAGGAATCGTGTGCTCATCAGGCAATGGGGCTGTTCTTTTAGTAGAAGTCCAGCTTGAGAATAGAAAAAGGATGAGTGCGTATGATTTCGCAAACGGATATAGGGGGATTTTGGGTAAGACGCTTACGTAAAGGAGGTATCCATAGATGATAGAGATTCTGCGAGCAAGAAGAAGCATAAGGAAGTATGAGGATAGGCCCATAGATGGGGAGACGATGGAGATATTGAAAGAGGCGGTATTACGTTCCCCTTCTTCAAGAGGAATAAACCCCTGGGTATTTATATTCGTGGATGATAAGGAGCTATTGGGGAAGCTTTCACTGGCTAAAGAACACGGTTCTTCATTTCTAAGGGATGCTCAACTCGGTGTAGTCGTTTGCGGAGAGGAAAAAAGGTCGGACTGTTGGATAGAGGACGCATCGATTGCATCTATCATACTCCAGCTTGTAGCCCAATCCCTCGGACTTGGAAGTTGCTGGATCCAGATAAGGAACAGGAGACACTCGGATAAAAAGACCGCGGAAGAATACGTGCGGGAATTACTAAAGATACCAGAGGATCTGCGCGTACTCTCTATCATAAGCATCGGTTACCCCGGGGAGAGAAAGAGAAAAATTAAAAAAGAGGAGTTGGAATACGGGAAGATCTACCGTAACCGATTTGGCGAGAGGTGGTAGAGATGTATGGCATATTCAAAGCCATCCACGAGAGCCATGAAAGAAGCAGCATTTATATTTTCAGATATTTCTGAAACTCTCCAAAGCTCTTTCCCATTTGAGAAAACTATCGATACTTCAACTTTTGCCGCTGTGCCCGTTTTAGCATCATGGACCCTTGCGGAATAATCAACGAGTTTTACTTTCTCTATAAAAGGAAAAACCCTTGTCAGAGACTTTTTTAAAACATTCGCCAGAGCATCTACAGGCCCAACACCTGTTGACGCCTCATGTGTCTCCTGATTTTCAGTTCTTATGATGACCGTTGCTTCGGGAACTTTGCCGTCGTCTATGAGTCTATACGTTCCAACCACTTCAAATGGCCTCTTGTAATGGTTTAAGGAACGAATGAGGTTCAGTTCCTTCGTCGCATCTTTTACTTCAAACAGTCTATCCACGGGATTTCTCCTCCTCGAGGAGCAGTTTGTAGTCGATGCTGTCCACAAGAGCTTCCCAACTTGCTTCGATTATATTTTCGGAAACACCAACAGTTCCCCAAACCTTCTCTCCGTCAGAACTTTCAATAAGGACTCTTATGGGAGCCTTGGTCCCCGCTTCGGTTGTGAGTACCCTAACCTTGTAATCTACAAGTTCCACTTCTTTAAGGGCAGGATAAAACTTATGGAGCGCTTTCCTTAGCGCATTATCGAGTGCGTTTACAGGACCGCAACCGAGTGCGGCTGTGTGCTCAACACGGCCATCCACATTTACCATGATCGTAGCCTCTGAAACAGGACTCCTTTTCCCCCTTTTCTCAACAATTACGCGGAACCCAATTAAGTCGAAGTACTTCTTATGCACACCTATGACCTTTTTAATGAGAAGCTCTAAAGTCCCATCTGCTCCTTCGAACTGGTAACCGAAAAGTTCCATTTCTTTTATCCTTCTCACTATCTCCTTTATGTACTTCTTTTCCCTTTCAGTCTCCAGATTTATGTTGAATTCCTTTGCTTTCTCAATAATGCTACTTTCACCTGAGAGGTCGGATATTAGAACCCTTTGTCTATTACCAACGAGCTCCGGACGAATATGTTCATAGGTTTCCGGGTTTCTCCTTACCCCACTAACATGAATTCCACCCTTGTGGGCGAAAGCACTCTCACCGACGTAAGGTTTGCGCTTGTCTGGTATGAGGTTTAATATTTCGTCGACCGTTAGGCTTAGTCTCCTCAGATTCTTTAAATTTTCCCTTTCGATCCCCCCAAAACCCATCTTCAAGATCAGATTCGGTATAACAGAACACAGATTGGCATTTCCACATCTCTCTCCATATCCATTGATGGTCCCCTGGACGTGGACACATCCAGCTTTAACTGCCATGATCGTATTTGCCACTGCCATCTCCGTGTCGTTATGAGTATGTATGCCAAGCTTAACCTTTATTCTCTTGTCCTTTTTCACGCTATTTACGATCTCATAAACTTCATAGGGCATCGAACCGCCATTAGTATCACAAAGAACTATAGCGTCTGCTCCTGCTGATGAGGCGACAGAAAGCACCTTCATAGTGTAGTCTCTATTTCTTTTATAGCCGTCAAAGAAGTGCTCTGCATCGAAGAAAACCTTCCTCCCATTTTTTTTCAGGAAGGAGATCGTCTTCTCCACCATTCTTAAATTTGTATCGAGTGATGCCCGGAGGGCATCCTTGACATGCAAGTCCCAACTTTTTCCAACTATCGTTACGTACTCAGTCTCGGCCTCGAGGAGGAGCCTTATAGACTCGTCACTTTCAGGGTTTGAAAGCCTCTTTGTAGTGCTTGAAAAAGCCACTACCTTCGAGTTTTTCAGGTTTAATTTCTTCACTTCCCTAAAGTAATAGAGATCCTTTGGATTAGAACCCGGCCACCCACCTTCGATGAAGTGAATACCGAAGTCATCTAAAAGCTCTGTTATTCTCAGTTTGTCATTGAGGGTAAGGGATATGTCCTCCGACTGAGCTCCATCCCTTAAGGTTGTGTCGTAAAACTCGATGAACAAGTCATCTCCTCCTCTATATCTTCTTTATCTAACCCGAATGCACTGTGGAGTGCCCGAACGGCAAGTTCTGCGTATTTCTCTTTAATTACACACGATATCTTTATTTCAGAAGTTGTGATCGCTTCTATGTTTATTCCTTCCTGGGCCAAGGTGGAAAACATTTTCGCTGCTATACCGTAGTGGGACATCATTCCTGAGCCAACAATAGAGACCTTTGCGATGTCCTCGTCGAGAGTGACCTCTTCCGCTCCGATTTCCTTTGCTACCCTTTCGCTTATTTTTAATGCTTTTTTTGCGTCCTCCCTTGAAACGGTGTACGTTATATCCGTTTTATTCCCTCGTCCAACATTTTGAACTATGATATCGACCACTATATTGGAGTCTGCGAGTGCAGAAAAAATCCTTGCCGCAATCCCGGGTCTATCAGGAACCTTGCTTATCGTTATCTTCGCTTCATTTTTGTTGAATGTAACGCCAGAAATCATAACCTTTTCCATAGCCATTTTTGTTACCTCCTTACAAACTAATGTTCCCGGGCCATCGATAAAGGATGACTTCACGAGGATCGGAACATTGTATCTTTTTGCGAGTTCAACAGAGCGGATCTGCAGAACTTTTGCCCCAAGGCTTGCCATTTCGAGCATCTCCTCGTAAGTTATTGAAGGGAGTCTTCTCGCCTTTTTGCACACGTTTGGGTCTGCTGTGTAAACTCCGTCAACGTCGGTGTATATTTCGCATACATCCGCTTTTAAGGCAGCGGCAATAGCCACAGCTGTTGTGTCTGACCCTCCTCTTCCAAGGGTAGTCAGATTATCATTCTTATCTACTCCTTGGAATCCTGAAACGACAACCACTTTCCCTTTCTGGAGCTCAGCAAGTATCCTGTCTTTTTCTACTTCAATAATTCTTGCCTTCGTGTGAGTGGAATCAGTTATTATCCTTACCTGATGCCCCTGAAGTGAAATAGCGCTACAGTACATGCTGTTGAGTGTTATGGCGAGTAGAGCTGAACTGACCTGCTCTCCTGTTGTTAAAAGAACGTCGAGTTCCCTTTCGTCAGGGGATTTAGTTATGGTCTTGGCCAAAGAAATAAGCCTATCCGTCTCACCCGCCATTGCGGATACGACGACGACCACATGGTCTCCTCTTTCCCTGTAAGAGATAATTCTCCTTGCCACATTCTTTATCCGTTCTAAATCTCCGACGGATGTGCCTCCGTATTTTTGAACCACAAGCATGCGATATCCTCCGAAAAAGGGTCGTGAGTGCAAGGTCTTATCATACTAAAATTGAAGCCCATTCTCAACTACTATTCTCCTTTCTTCTTCCCCCATTATCTCCAGAGTGATTTTCAGTTTATACTTATCCCATCTGGTCTTATCGGCCCATTCTATGACCACAACCCCTTGGTCGAGCATCTCCTCTACGAAAAGATCATCAATTTCACTTTCCCTTATCCTGTAAAGATCGACGTGGAACAAAGGGAATTTTCCTCCCTCATAGACGTTTATCAAGGTAAAAGAGGGGCTCATAACATATATCCAGTCCTTTACCCCCAAACCTTTAGCTATTCCTTTTATCAGCTGGGTCTTTCCAGAACCGAGATCTCCTGTAACAAGAATGAGATCTCCTAAGGAAAGCTCTCTACCTATAGCTTCCCCGAATTCCCATGTCTCATAGGGTTTTTTCGATATAAACTCTTTCCTTCCCATCCCTTATCTCACGTACAGCTATTCCAAGATCAGCAAGAAGATCAGTGGCCAGAAGATCAATCTCCGAATGTTTTTCTATCCACTTGTCCGCCAAGTATCCGTGGAGGTAAGTACCAATGATAGCAGATTCAAGAAGGGAGTAACCCTGGGACTTTAGTCCGCCTATGAACCCGGTGAGTATGTCACCAGAACCTCCTTTTGCAAGAGAAGGATTTCCCGTGGGATTTATATATACTTCTCCTGAACTATCAAAGATCAGAGTGCGTGCACCTTTGAGCACAAGGATGATCCCGTACTCCCGGACGAATTCAAGTCCCAAACCCAACCTATCCTCATTTATCTCCTTCGTGGTCTTTTTAATTAACCTTGAAAACTCTCCCGGATGGGGGGTAATCAAAGTTCTTCCTGCCCCCTTCTTTAACAAGTCAGGTTCTTCTCTGAAAGCATTTATGCCGTCCGCATCTATGACAAATGGTTTTTCAACCTCAAGAAAAATCCTTCTCGCGAACTCCAAGGCCTCCCGTTCTTGCGATAGACCTGGTCCGAGAACTATAACATCTTTGTCAGTAAGAAAGTCCTTTGTAATTTCAAAGGATTCCATCGTGAAATGGCCCATCCCGCCATCCGGGACAGGATAAGTCATCACTTCAGTTGTTTTTGTTTCGAGGATAAAATTCAGACTCTCGGGAATAACAAGCGTAACGAGGCCTGCACCTATCTTTAAAGCTGAAAGGGAAGCCATATACGCTGCGCCTGTTTTCCCCTTTGAACCCGCTATCACAGCAGCGTGGCCGTATGTCCCCTTATGGGAATCGGGAGGCCTTTCTTTTAACATCCCCCTTAACATTTCCCCTTCAACAAATTGGGCATCCCATCCCAAGATCTTTTCTGCCAAAGGGGGAATGGAAATATCAATAACAGTTAATCTACCTGTGTACTGAGCACCAGGATAAAGAAGGTGGCCCAATTTAGGGTAAGCAAAGGTGAAAGTGTGGTCTGCTTTGACACATATAGGGGATGGACGACCCGTTTTTCCGCTAAGTCCAGAAGGGATGTCTATGGAAAGGACGGTCTTACAGGCAGAATTTATCATCTCTATCGCTTCCTTTTCTATCCCCGAAACTTCTCCAGAAAAACCGGTACCGAATATGGCGTCAACTATTAAATCAGCCCTTTCCAAACCACTCTTTAAGGGGTCTAGGCTCTCCTTCACTTCTATTATTCGTCCCCCAATTTTCTCATACAAGGTCATGTTTAGGTGAGCATCCCCTTTTAGATCTTCTCTCCTACCAAGGAGATAGACAGAGACTTCGTAGTCCTCGAGCTTTGTGTACCTTGCAACAACGAAACCATCCCCGCCATTATTTCCCCTTCCTGCGACAACAGCTACCCTTTTCCCTTTCTTAAGGTACCTTTCTTTCATCAACCGAAAAAAACTTCTTCCCGCGTTCTCCATGAGAACCGAAGATGGTATACCCCATTCCCTTATAGCATATTGATCGTATTTTCCCATTCTTTCTGGTGACATTACTTTCATCCCTTTCCTCCTCAGGGGATGATCACGACTGAAACTGCGTAATTTTTTTCGTGGGAGATACTAACGTCTCCGTACTTTTTGTTTTCATAAATTATGTAGGGTTTTCCATTTTGGTGAAAAACACGTATTTTTTTGAAAGGCAACCTTTTTTCCATTGCCTTCATAAAAGCTTCCTTTGCTGCGAAAATCCCTGATACTGATTCAACGAACCTTTTTTTTCTTGAGACGTAATTTATTTCTTCTTCAGAAAGTATCTTATAGAGGAACCTCGCTCCCTTTTTAGAAATTATCCCCTTTATCCTCCCTACCTCCACAATGTCAATGCCTACCACAGGGCTCCCTCTTTTTTTGCACTCTCTATGATCCTTATCATATCTCGAACTGCTCTATCGAGGCCCACAAATACCGCGCGGGCTATTATGCTGTGTCCTATACTCAACTCCTCTATCTCCTGTATCTTAGCAATATCATGGACGTTGTCGTAATTAAGTCCATGTCCTGCATTTATTTTTAAGGCCTCCATCTTCGCTTTCCTTGCAGCTTCTATTATTCTTTTGAGTTCAGCCATCCGTTCTTTTTCATTTTGTGCATCCGCGTACCTGCCCGTATGTATCTCTATCATGTCGGTTCCTGCCTTTTTTGCCGCCTCTATTTGATCCTCTTCCGGGTCAACAAATATGCTAACCTTTATGCCCGCATCCTTTATCCTTTTTATCGCCTCTTTTAAGTGGGAAAAGAGACCTTTCACATCCAAACCACCCTCTGTGGTCAACTCTTCTCTCCTTTCAGGAACGAGTGTGACCATGTCAGGTTTTATATCCCTTGCAATCTGAATCATCTCTTCCACTGCTGCCATCTCAAGGTTGAGTTTCGTTCTTACAACCTCCCTTAAGATTCTCAGGTCTCTATCTTTTATGTGACGCCTATCCTCTCTTAGATGGACAATAATCCCTGACGCACCTGCCATTTCCACAATGCCCGCGGCGTATACTGGGTCTGGATATGTGGTTTTTCTGGCTTCCCTTAAAGTGGCAACGTGGTCAATGTTCACCATGAGCTTCATTATTTTACCTCCTTTTAACTAATGTTACCCTCACATTGGGAGGCAGCACATTCCTTACGATCATGCCCTCTGTATTCAGTTTAAGCGTAACTTCCCCTTTTTGCCCTTCTATCTCTTTATCTGGGGGGACAGTTTCGATAAAGGTTCTGGATTCAAGTGTTTTTTTTGCACCTTCCACCTCCACCAGTTTCGGCTGGTAATCCCACACTCTGTACTTTTCTTCGATCCCCTCCTTTAATTTTAACTTAACTCTCAACTTTTTCTTTATTATTCTATCTACCTCAACTGTGACTTTGTCAGGGTGAATTTCCTCTATCTTTATACCTTTAGGGAGAAGTAGATTTTTCTTTTCAATATGGTATACGTGCTCGCCCTCCCCGAAGTTGGAAAGATATATATCTATCTTCAACTCCCTTTTCTTCAAAGTTCTAAGTTCAGAGATGGCCCCCCTCACAGTGAGGAAGACCCCCTCGGGATCGATTTTAAGTAAAACCAAGTCTTTTTTCAGTCCCTTTGGTGAAATAGGTGCGTAAAGGTTCTCTTTGTCTTCGCCTATAGAGGTTATTGCAAGCCAAATCACCAAAGCTATTAAGATAGAGGCCAATTTCAGGCGAAGATCTGAAAATAAATAGCTTTTAAGAGACCCCATACTCACTATTCCAAAAGCTCCTTCAATACCCTCCTCAATTCTTCACTTTTGACATTTGTGTGAAGGTTTCCTTTCACAGCGTAAGAGATGTACCCTTTTTCCTCGGAAACACAAATGGAAATTGCGTCAGATATTTCAGAGATCCCTATGGCCGCCCTGTGTCTTGTGCCAAGTCCCTTTGCTGTATCTTCATTCATACTCAGTGGCAATATACACCTGGCAGCTCTTATTTTCCCCTCCTTTATTATTACAGCACCGTCGTGCAATGGCGATTTAGGCTGGAATATGCTGAGAAGTAACTCCGCATTCACCTCCGCATCGAGTTTTGTTCCAATTTCCATGAAGTCCTCGAGCCCTACACTTCTCTCGATGACTATCAGGGCGCCTACTCTGTTCTTACTCATAATGGTGCATGCGTTTACCAGTTCATCGAAAAAGAGTGTCTCCTCCACATAACTTATCTTTTTTAGGTATGGGCTTCTTCCAAGAGCGAGCAGCATCCTTCTTATTTCGTCCTGGAATATTATGACCACGATAAGAACGAAGTACGTGAAGAAATTGTTGAGTATCCAACTTACAGCGGAAAGCTCGAGCTTCCTTGATAGGTAAAATAGAAGAAAAAGAATGAGAAGCCCAAAGATCAGCTGAAGAGCCCTTGTTCCCTTAATAAAGAGGAGTATTCTGTATACGACAAAGGCTATAAGGAATATGTCCAGTATATCCTGCCATCTTAGATAATAGGTCATGACCTTTTTATAGCATAGACAAGATCAACCACCTTTTTTGTCTCCTTCACTTTGTGCACTCTTACTATGTCGGCTCCATTCCATATAGATATCGCCACAGTAGCGAGCGTTCCTGGTAATCTCTCTTCTAAAGGCGAATTCGTAACGACCCCTATGAAGGTCTTCATGGAAGTTCCAATAAGCAAAGGCCTTCCAAATTCTTTAAACTCGTGAAGATTCTTCAGGATTTTTAAGTTGTCTTCGACCCTTTTTCCAAATCCTATACCAGGGTCTATTATAACGTTTTCTTCCTTTATTCCCTCATTGCAAGCGTATTCAAGCCTTTCCCTGAAATAGTCCTTAATTTCGGAAATAACATTTTCGTAGTAGGGAGCCACCTGCATGTCTTCTGGTCTACCTTTTATGTGCATAATAATAATGGGCACATCAAATTCGGAGGCGACTTTTGCCATATCTTTGTCAAAGGATAGGCCGCTTATATCGTTTATTATATCCGCACCTGCCCGAATAGCCTCCTCAGCAACCTTTGATTTATAAGTATCTATCGATATGGGAATGTCCGAAAATTCTCTTATTTTGCGTATCACCGGGATTGTCCTTTTTAGCTCTTCCTCTTCTTCTACTCTTTTTGAAAAGGGCCTTGTAGATTCTCCTCCCACATCTATTATGTCTGCCCCTTCCTCAATCATCTCTTTTGCGCGAGCTACTGCTCTGTCTAAAGTGGCGTATAGTCCTCCGTCGTAAAATGAATCCTCTGTGACATTGAGTATCCCCATGATAAGCGGTTTATCCAAGGGAAGAGGGAGTTTTCTCATATAGGTGCTCCCTAATGATCGATTCTATTTCATTTCCGTCAAGAACCTCTTTTTCAAGGAGTTTATTTGCGAGTTCATGAAGGAGTCCGAGATGCTCCTTTAATATTGTCTGCGCCTTCTCGTAACATGAAAGGATCGTCCTCTTTAATTCTTCATCTATTTCTCTTGCTGTTTGTTCACTGAAATCTCTATGTCTTGCAATCTCTTTTCCCAAAAATATGTGCTCTTCATTTTTTCCATATGCGAGAGGGCCAAGCCTATCACTCATACCCCATTCACATATCATTTTCCTTGCAAGCTCAGTCGCCCTCTCTATATCGTTTCCTGCGCCAGTTGTCTCTATATTGAGAACAATCTTTTCAGCGGCCCTTCCTCCAAGGAGGACCGTGATGTTGTTAAGAAGATAGTCCCTCGAGTAGATGTGCCTGTCATCTATGGGTAGTTGCTGAGTTATGCCTAAGGCCCTTCCCCTGGGGATTATGCTAACCTTGTGAATCGGGTCCGTTCCTGGCAGCATTTTTGCGACGAGGGCATGTCCGGCCTCATGATAAGCTGTATTTCTTCTCTCCTCATAGGGTATTATCATGCTTTTTCTTTCCGTACCCATGAGCACCTTATCTTTTGCATGCTCGAAATCCTCCATTTCTATGTACTTCTTGTTTCTTCTTGCCGCTATTAATGCAGCCTCGTTCACGAGGTTTTCTAAGTCAGCGCCAGAGAAACCAGGGGTCCCCCTTGCTATTATCGAGAGGTCTACATCTGGGCCTAATACCCTCTTTCTCGTGTGAACCCTGAGAATCGCCTCTCTACCCTTTACATCAGGGGTTGGAACAACAATCTGCCTATCAAAACGGCCGGGTCTCAAAAGTGCTGGGTCGAGAACATCGGGCCTATTAGTAGCGGATATCACTATCACACCCTCATTCGATTCGAAACCGTCCATCTCTACAAGAAGCTGATTAAGGGTCTGTTCTCTTTCATCGTGTCCCCCACCCAATCCTGCCCCCCTCTGTCTCCCTACAGCGTCTATCTCATCTATGAATATGATGCAGGGAGCATGTTTCTTGGCCTGATTAAATAGATCCCTGACCCTCGATGCTCCAACACCCACAAACATCTCCACGAAGTCTGAGCCACTTATGGTGAAGAACGGCACATCAGCTTCTCCCGCTATTGCCCTGGCGAGTAATGTTTTTCCAGTTCCAGGTGGACCAACGAGAAGAACGCCCTTCGGAATACGACCGCCCAGCTTTGTAAATTTCTTCGGATTTTTGAGAAACTCGATTATTTCCTGAAGTTCCTCTTTAGCCTCGTCTATACCTGCTACGTCCTCAAATGTGACCTTATTTTCCTTGTTTGTTATCATCCTCGCTCTGCTCTTTCCAAATGCCATTGCCTTGCCACCACCTGCTTGCATCTGCCTCATGAAGAAGATCCACATGCCGACCAGGAACAGAACTGGTATCCAGGATATGAAAAGGTTTTGCCAAAAAGAGGATTCCTCTTCCGGTTTTGCCTCTATTCTCACACCATGCTCCCTCATGAGCTTTATAAGCTCAGGATCGTTAGGTGCGTACGTCTTAAACTCCCTTCCATTTTCAAAAACACCGTATATATTCTTTCCCTGTACAGTCACAGAGGATATGAGGTTAGATTCCAGGGCTTCTACAAAGTCGCTGAAGGGTATGTATTCTTTAGATTTCTTTGGCTTTTGATAGACATTAAAGATGAGAAGGATGAGTACTACGAAGAGGAAAAAAAAGAAAAGATTCTTGTTCAGTTGGTTTGCTCCGCCATTTTTTGCCACAAATATTTTTAACATGAAAGTCCTCTTCTATTCAAGATTGACACTGAATGGAACTTGGGATAAAGTTAAAAGTCATGCCAAAGATCGGAATACTTTCTGACACACATCTTCGATACCCAACAGATCAGTTTAAGCGGTTTGTGGATAAAACCTTCGGCAACACGGATATGTTGATCCATGCTGGAGATATCGTTTCCTTAGAAGTTTACGATTTTTTAAGCAAATTCAATTTGAAAGCCGTATGCGGAAATATGGACGACTTGGAGCTAAGATCAGTACTCCCCGAGAAACTGACTTTCCAGTTCGCTGGGATAAGATTCGGCCTTATACATGGGAGGGGTTCTCCCTTTGGGATAGAAGAGATTGTGCTTAGGGAATTTGAAAATGTGGATGTTATAATATTCGGACATTCCCACGTTCCCATATCTAAAAAAAAGGGAAAGATCCATCTTTTCAATCCCGGTTCCTTCAGAAAACCTTATACCCCGCCGGGGACCGTGGGGGTTTGTAAGATTGAAGAAGGCGGTTTTGCCTTTGATCACCTCCCCGTAACAGAAGCATAGATGGACGTTCTGCACATATTATTTCTCTGGCATATGCACCAGCCCTTTTACAAAAATTTACGTACCGGTGAATATCTTTTACCCTGGGTTCTTCTTCATGGAACAAAAGACTATCTGGACATGCCTTTAATACTCGAGAGGTTTGAAAAGATAAGACAGAATTTTAACCTCGTGCCCTCCTTGATCGTCCAGCTTCTCGATTATGCAAAAGGGGAAGAAAGGGATATTTATCTTGAAGTTTTCAGAAAACCCGCAGATTCCCTCACGATGAGCGAAAAGGCCTTTATAATCAAGAACTTTTTCAATGCAAATTGGGAGAATATGATAAGGCCTTTTGATCGCTACTACGAATTGCTAAAGAAAAGAGGGTTCTATTATGCGAAAGAAGCGGTCGATCGTATTGCTCAAGAGTTCACAGAAGAGGAAATAAGGGATATCCAGATACTCTTTTTTCTTTCGTGGATAGACCCTCTTTTCTTCGAGGAAATAGAGGGACTGGCCTACCTGAGAAAAAGGGGGAAATTCTTCAGAGAGGAGGACAAAAAAGTCTTAGAGGATGTTCAAAAAGAAATAATTAGACGAATTATCCCAACGTACAAATTGCTCCATGGGAAAAAAAAGATAGAAATCAGCACATCTCCATTTTATCACCCCATTATTCCCCTCTTAATAGATACTAATGTGGCAAGGGAATCAATGCCTGACATTTCCCTACCGAGTAGGAGGTTTGCTCACCCAGAAGACGCGAAAGCTCAGATACGGAAGGCAAAGGATTTATTTGTTAAGGTCTTTGAAATTTATCCGAAGGGCATGTGGCCACCTGAAGGGTCTTTGAGTGACGAAGCCTGTCTCATTTACATAGAAGAAGGGGTTTCATGGCTTGCAACTGACGAGGAGATCCTTTTTGAAACATTGAGAATGGATATAAAAAGAAGTCCCCTCGCAAAAGAGTTTTACCCTGAGGTTCTTTACAGACCTTACGCTTACGAGAGAAATGGGAAGAGATTGATTTTACTCTTCAGAGACAAAGTACTATCCGACCTTATATCTTTCCATTACTCTAAGCTCAGTCCTAAGGAAGCGGTCTCTGACTTTATGAGAAGACTCAAGGAAATAAAAAAGTCCGTAGAAAAAAAAGTGAAAGACCCTTGCGTACTTATAGCCATGGACGGAGAAAACGCCTGGGAATTCTATAAGAATGATGGAAGAGATTTTTTGATGTATCTGTATGAGTCCATATCGAAGGAAAGTTTTCTCCAATCCACCACCATTTCTGACTACCTTGAAATCTTTCATGACTACGAGGTCTTAACTCACGTTTTTCCCGGATCATGGATAAATCATAATTTCAAAATATGGATAGGGCATGAGGAGGATAACCTCGCATGGAACTTGCTCGCGAGAACGAGGGAATTTCTCGAATCAGTGGATCCGAATAGAGAAAATAAGGAGGCATGGGAGTCCATATACATAGCGGAGGGAAGTGATTGGAACTGGTGGTATGGTGATGATCATGCCTCAGAAAACGACGAGATATTCGATCTTCTTTTTAGGGAGAATCTGTCGAACGTTTACAGGTTTCTGAATAGGGAACCCCCTGAGGACTTAAACATTCCAATTCTATTAGAAGATAGGGAAGTGAAACCGAAATACGAGCCAACGAGTTTTATTTACCCGACCATAGATGGCCATGTTACAAGCTATTTTGAATGGATAGGCTCTGGATATTTTGAGTCCGTAGGATCTGGTTCCGCGATGCACGAATCCTTTAGACTTTTAAAGTCTTTGCACTTCGGTTTCAGTCCTGAGTCTTTATTTTTGAGGCTCGATCTGGAAAGAGACTTCTTAGAGGGGAAGGAGAATTTAGAGATCGAGATTTCATTGGGGGTTACACCCACTAAAACAATCCGGTACAATAGAAAGACCAACGTAGTCGATACGCCGTTTCCTGTAAAAATCGCGTTCTCCGAGATTATGGAGGTTGAGATTAAAAGAGAATACTTGGGGCACGAAAGGAATGTCTTTTTGTGGTGCACATTGAAACTGGATGGGATGACGTACGATAGGATCCCGAAGAAGGGGTATCTGTGCATAAAGGCTCCTGATGAAAAGTTTGAGGCTGAGATGTGGTATGTATAATCGACTTTATTTTTTCAGAAACTCTATCATCCTGTCGATCTTTTCTTTCAAAACTCTCTGTGCTATCTCAGGTAACTTCTTTTCCACGTAAGTTTCTATTTGAAACCTGAGTAAAGGTGTAATTTTTTCCACAATTTTCTTTTGCGCTTCCTCAACTATCTCCTCTGTAATTGCATATATCTCATTTTTTAGTTCATAAAGTCTCCTATCAATCTCCGCACTGTCTAACATGTTTACAATTTCATCCTCGTAACCTTTTCTTAATCCCCTTGCCTCTTTAGATTCTAAAGTTTTCTCTAACATTAGCTCGTGGAGTGCAAGGTAGTTTATGGGCTTGTCGATTACACCGTCTGTTTCGTGCTCAGAAAGATCTTCTTGGAAGCCCTCATCTTTCAGAAAGAAAAACCTGTAATCTTTCATCTTCTTTGATTCCCTTATGGCTCTTAGCACTTCAATACCTTTCATATCTGGAAGATCGAAATTGATAAAAAATATGGATGGGTTCTCTCTGAGGCCGATTTCAATCGCTTCCTTTCCTGTTTTTGCGTAAAGGATCTTATATTCCTCTTTTGGAAAAACGAGCCTGAAGGCATCTTTAAGGGTATTATCTTTGTCGGCTAATAGTATCTTTCTCATATGGCCATAACCTCCAGTATCTTTCTTATCAATTTGAAGATGCCTAAAGGAGACTCTGTAATCGTCCAGATAATGTAAAAAAGCGAGAAACACAAAAGGAACAAAAGGATAAGCTGGAATCTTTCCTTTTTTCTCGTCCCACTTTTTATAAGTGGGCTTGCGACCTCTTCGATAATTTTTTCATTAATGATATTTAGGCTCTTTTCTTTAGCGAGAAAGAGTGCTTTTTCCAGGATCGCATTTAACTTTGATGGATTTCCACCGGAATAAGAAAAAACCAGACTTATCGCTTTTCGGCTTATCTCAGGAAAAATGGAGGAAGAAAGGTTGAGCCTGTGATTTACATAGTAGGGAACCTCGCCTAAGGATATGGGTTTTACAAAATGTATTACGCTTATGTTTTTCACAAATTCCCGCATAGTTTTTTTTGTCAGTTCGTTAAAGAAGAGAAGATTGCCAAAGAGGACAATGCGAAAGGGTCTAAAAAGCGTGAACTTTATAGATGAAAGATACTGGAGAAGCAGTACGTTTCTATATTTCAACTTTTCTGCATCATCTATGAGTAGCACGATCTCCCTTTTTTCTTCGAAAAGCCTGATCACAGTCTCTCTTATAACTTCCCTCAAATCTCCTTCACGGAACTGAGTGTCGTTCCATCCTACTTTTTCTAAGATACCTTTAAAGAATTCCCTTTCCCCTGCGTAAAATCCGGAAAGAGGTATAGCTAAGTAACCGTCGGTAAGTGTTTCGGCAAACCTTTGAAGTATCGTCGTCTTTCCGATGCCATCTTCTCCGATTAGAATCGCTATTCCCTCTCCAAGGTGAAGGAAGAAATGGAGTACTTTTAGCGTCTCCCTTAGAGATTTAGTTTCGTAAGGGATTATCAATGGTATGTCCGGCGAGAAAGGATTGTAAGTGCCTTCGAATTGAGCTTTTAGGTCCAGATTCACCTTTTTACATTACCCCAGGAATATTGAGTTTTCAAGAAATTGTTTGATTCGGAAGCCGTACTTTATGTAAAATTTCGCATGCTCCTCTCAGTAATAATTCCCACGTACAATGAGGTAAGAACTATAGTCCAGGTAATAAAGAAAGTCGAAAAAACGCCGTACGAAAAAGAAATCATAGTCGTTGATGATGGTTCCACCGACGGAACGAGGGAGCTACTTCAAAATGATGGAGAGCTAAGGCAATTAAGGAACCTCAGGGTTATCTTCCACGAAAAAAATAGGGGGAAAGGCGCAGCTATTAGATCAGCTCTTTCCGTAGCGCAAGGGGATATAATCCTAATACAGGATGCGGACCTTGAATACGACCCTGTGGAATATCCCAATCTTCTTGCGCCTATACTCGAGGGAAAGGCCGATGTGGTCTACGGTTCCAGATTTTTAGGGGGTCCGCACAGGGTCTTTTACTTCTGGCATTATGTGGGAAATAAGCTCATCACTCTCTTATCTAACATGCTCACTGACCTAAACCTGACAGACATGGAGACGGGTTATAAGGTATTCAAAAAAGAGGTTCTAAAGGATATTAGAATAGAGTCGACAGACTTTGGCTTTGAACCGGAAATCACGGCAAAGATAGCGAAGAAGAAGTGTCGCGTATACGAAGTTCCCATTTCTTATTATGGAAGGGGCTATGAGGAAGGAAAGAAGATCACATGGATAGATGGCGTAAAGGCGATATTTGCAATCCTTAAGTATAATCTCTTCAGATAGGGTTCAGCGCTTAAGCGTTGATAGCTCCTTCAGTCTCAGTTGTTCAGAGAGCAGAAAGATGAGACCGAGAACGTTGTAGGGCAGATACCAGGTAGCATGGTATACAATAGATATGGGGAAGCTTTCGTGTTTTGGCACGCCAAATATGGAAAGAAGATAGACGAGCAGAAACTGGTAGAGGCCGATATATCCAGGAGAAGAGGGTAATGTTATTCCCATATTGAGGACAGCGCAGACAAAGGGGACGTGAAGGGGATTTACCGGGACCTTAAAGCATCTTATTACAAGATAAAGACTCACACTCATGGAGAACCACTGTAAAAAAGCGAGAAGGGACAGATAGGCAATATTGGAAGGGGAGTTTATCCTTTTTAGATTGTTATGGATTTCCAGTATTCTATCAATTACAGTCTGTGAAAAGGGCTTCCCCTTTTTAGCCAACCTCTCCACTATCCGTGAAAGGAAGCTCTCCTTCGTTGCAGAAATAAGAATACCGACGCACAATAGCATGAATCCGACAAAGCCAATTAAAAAACCGGATATCCTTGAAGGAAGGCTCGATCTTGGGAAAAAGAGAAAGGTCAAAAGCAAAAGACCTATAAGATCGAAGAACCTGTCCAATAACACTGTAGACACAGAATAGGTGAAAGAGATCGCCTTTTTCTTGGAAAGTACGTATGCCCTTGCTATCTCACCTATTCTTGCGGGAAGGACATTGTTGATAAAAAGACCTATCATAAGAGAAACAAAAGCTTCTTTAAATTCAACTCCGTAACCTGCTATTTTTTTCCATTTTGCTGAGCTTATAGCACACGAGAGGATGACAAAAAGGATGGGAACAAAGATCAACTTAAGATCGAGTTTACTTAAGGTTTCTGTAAAGAGCTCCCACCTCATTCCTCTTATGGCCAAATAAAAAAGCAATCCACTCAGTAAAAATCCTAAGAGCTTTACTGTCCTTCTTTTCCCCATTCGATTCTGCCCACTTAAATATATCACAAACATCGACGTTTTGCTTGACAACAACGACCGATGTTATCTTAAATAGAACGGAGGGGAAAAAGGGACGAAGATGAAAAGGATCTCCATTGTAGGGACAGGTTCATATGTGCCTGAGAAGGTTTTGACTAACCATGACCTTGAGAAGTTCTTAGATACCTCTGATGAGTGGATATACACAAGAACGGGTATAAAAGAGAGAAGGATCGCAGAAAAGGAGGTTGCAACCTCCGACCTTTGCAAGATAGCATGTGAGAGGGCGATGGAGATGGCCCAGGTAAAACCTGATGAGATCGATCTCATCATTCTTGCAACTATAACGCCAGATACTCACTGTCCCGCCGGTGCGAACTGGTTAGAGGCAAAATTGAAATGTTATAACGCTGTGTCTTTCGACATAACCGCCGCATGTACGGGGTTCATATTCGCTTTGCATGTGGCAGTCCATCTTTTAAAATCGGGTGCAAACAAAACTGCTCTTGTTGTGGCAGGAGAGATAATGAGCAGGGTTGTAAACTGGAAAGAGAGGGAGAGTTGTATACTCTGGGGAGACGGGGCAGGCGCTGTTGTCATAACCGATTCGAGGCAAGGGGCAGAGATTCTTTCAACTCACATCCACACTGATGGGGAAAACGGAGACACGCTACTTATGCCTGGCGGTGGGTCGAAGACCACACCGATAAGCCACGAGAGTGTAGATCTGGGCCTCCATTACCTGAAAATGATAGAGGCTAATAAATCATTCAGGGTTGCTGTAAACAGATTTGCAGAGGCATGCGAAGAGGCGGTAAAAGCGAACAACGTGAGAATGGAAGATGTGGACCTAATAGTGCCCCACCAAGCTAATTTGAGGATAATACAGGGGATGGCGAAGAAGCTCAATTTTCCTATGGAAAAGGTTTATATGACAATAGAGAAGTACGGAAATATCTCCTCTGCGACTGTTCCAATTGCTCTGGATGAGGCGGTAAGAGATGGAACCGTAAAGAAGGGGAATCTCGTCCTACTTACCGCGTTTGGCGGAGGGCTCACATGGGGAAGTTCGTTGATAAGGTGGTAGAATGTGTTATAATTTTATGAGAAGGAGGGGTGGCTGAGTGGTCGAAAGCGGCGGTCTTGAAAACCGTTAGGCGTGTAACGCGCCTCGTGGGTTCGAATCCTACCCCCTCCGAATTCTTCTCTCAGATCATCGCGTGGTCTACCAGTGAGAGGTGCATTCGAAGAAAATTAACTTACCTGAGCGTCCGTTCCTCTATTGACAGCCCAGCGTTATCAATCTGGCTAAAAAACTTGACCGGTATATCGCGGTTATGTACACGGATACATAAATAGTCTATAGTTTCCTCATCAAAGAGTAAGGCCAGATTGCCAAAAAAATTCTGACCCTGAGTGGCCCCCGTGGGCTATTTCCGTTTTATCTCTTCCTACCCTCACGCTCGTATCTCGGAACTACCGAAAAAATAGTTGACAACTTTGTCTTATTGTTATATCAATAAGATGCGCGATTCTACGCACGTAAAAAGAGGCTGTTACGAGGCTTAGGCTCGTGAGAACGGAGACTGAGGCATGATAAAAAGAATTAAGACAGAGCGAGAAATTAGATGGGATATTGAGACCGACGTTGTTGTCATAGGGGCAGGGGCGTGCGGGATGATCGCCTCCTTAGCGGCGGCAGAGAAGGGTGCAGAGGTCTGGATTTTTGAAAAAGAGAAGAAAGTGGGGGGCAATACTTCTTTAAGTCAAGGGATGATCCCGGCTGCGGGCACTCGCTTTCAAAAGGTTGCTGAGATAGAGGATTCTCCAGAGATCATGGCGAACGATATTCTGACCAAGAACGATGGCGAAAGCGACCCGGAGATTACCCTTCACATATGTCGAGAGTCAAAGAGAACGGTAGAATGGCTTGTGGATTCCATCGGAGTTCACCTTGATATAGTAACGGATTTCATCTATCCAGGACACTCACGATATCGAATTCATGCTCCCCCTTCCCGGAAAGGGGAGGAGATCGTTAAAGAGTTACAGAGAGCGATTTTGAAAAGAGAGAATATTTTTCTTGTTACTCAGGCGCCCGCAAGGAGTCTTATAGTGCTTGACGAAGGAGATGAAGTGATTGGATGTGAAGTAGAGATTTTTGGTCAGGGACTCAACAAGGTTAGATCAAAAAAAACAATACTCGCCTGTAACGGTTTCGGGAATAACAAAGAAATGCTCAAAAAGTACATACCGGAGATGGCAGATGCTTACTATTTCGGACATGAGGGGAATACGGGAGAAGGTATACTGTGGGGTATGGAACTTGGGGCTGCCACTGAGCACATGGGGGCTTACCAGGCTCATGGATCCGTCGCATTTCCTCACGGAACCTTACTTACATGGGCGGTAATTGTAAACGGCGGCTTTCAGGTCAATATAGAAGGGCGGAGGTTTTCGAATGAGTACACCGGGTATTCTGAACATGCCATAGAAGTCCTCAAACAACCAGAAAAGGTAGCTATTGAAATATTCGATGAACGCATATACCACTCGGTGCTTGTATTTGAGGACTTCAAGCAGTGTATCGAGATAGGGGCGGTGAAGAAAGCTCATACCGTCGAAGAGTTAGCGGAAATGTTTCGGATTCCCCCTTTAGAATTAAGAAGGACTCTTGAGCTTTACAATCTGGCAGCGGAGGGAAAAGTGAAAGATCAGTTCGGGAGATCTAACTTCCATGGACCCCTTAGTCCACCTTATTACGGGGTGAAGGTAACGGGCGCACTGTTTCACACGCAGGGAGGCCTAAAAGTGAATAAAAAAGCTCAGGTCTTGAGACCAGATGGAAGTGTTATCCCTAATCTATACGCAGGTGGCGGCGTTGCGGTTGGCGTTTCGGGATCTGGAGTAAAAGGATATCTTTCCGGTAATGGACTTCTTGCCGCTACTGTGCTCGGTAAAATTGCAGGGGATCATGCTGGAATTGCGGTGAGGGAGGGCAAAAAATATGAGTGATTATCTAAGTAAGGTGTGTGAATTTGTAGTCGGGACTGATTACGATAATATAAGCCCGGAAGTCTTTGAACAAGCAAAAAAGGTTTTGTACGACACAATTGGCGTGATCGCATTAGGAGCTCAGGAATCAGAGGTGAAAAAACTGACCAGGCTTTTAGCTACACCATTGCCATCGGGTGCTACTCTCATTGGACAGAAGATGAAGGCTGACCCTTTAGTTACAGCTCTTGTAAATGGTACGGCAGGGACCTGGCTCGAGTTAGATGAGGGGAATCAGTACGCAAGGGGGCATGCAGGTATTCACGTAGTTCCAGCAGCTCTTGCAGTAGCAGAAGTGGTGCAAGCATCAGGAAAAGATCTTTTAACCGCTATTGTACTCGGTTACGAGGTTGCATGTCGAGTGGGGATTGCATGCAAGTTAAGGATGACAATGCATCCCCACGGTTCTTGGGGAACTGTGGGAGCAGCTTGTGCCGTTGGTAAGCTTATGAAGGTCGATGAAGAGCAAATGAAAGAGCTCATAAACATTTCTTCATCCCTGACACTCGCCACTTCAAGAAGAACTATGCTGGAAGGAGGGACGGTAAGAAATGCTTATGCAGGAGTTAGTGGATATATGGGGATTCTGGCGCACAAACTTTTGGTAAGTGGCTTCACAGGTGAAGCGGATGGATTAAGATCTGTTTTTGGCACTGTGGTCTCTGATTCATTTGATGCTGCTGTTATGACCGAGGAGCTTGGTTCGAGATACGAAATTAAGAGAAATTACTTTAAAATGCACGCGTGCTGCCGATACATTCACGCAACTCTTGATGCTCTATACAAAATTCTTGAAAGGCAGGAAGAGGGTAAATTAGATCCGCAAGAAATTGAAAAGATTGAAGTTGAAACGTATTCTTTAGCTGCCCAGCTTTCCAGCCAACAGCCTCAAAACATGCTGGCAGCGAAGTTTTCGATCCCCTTCTCCGTTGCAACCACAATTGTTAACAGGTCTTCGGGTGTGGAAAGCTTCACCTTAGAAAAAGTAAAAGATGGTGTAATAAGAGAACTGGCAATGCGTGTGGTAGTTACAGAGAACCCAGAGTTTACCAGTATGATGCCTTCCCGTCGTCCTTCCCGCATAACAGTCAAATTGAAGGATGGGCGCACTTATACTGAGACTGTCTTTGTGAACAGAGGAGATCAGGAAGATTCTTATTCTGCAGAAGAACTGGAGAGAAAGTTCTTGAGTCTTACAAGCCTTGTCTACGGTCCGGAGCGCGCCAAAGAGGTACTCGAAAAGACAAAAAACGTTGAGACCTTTGAAAATGTCAGGTACTACACAGATTGGCTTTAGGCTGGAAACTGAGATATGAGGCATGGCATGAATAATGCTTGCAAAAGGAAGGAGGGCTTTGTACGATGAAGTACGATTTGGTTATAAAAAACGGTAAAGTCGTTATTCCGAAATTTGGAGTTCTAAGAGCAGACATTGGGATAGTGGGCGAGAAGATCTCAAGCATTTCGCGAGAAATTCAGGAAAGCGAAGGATTAAAAGTTTTGGATGCCTCGGGTAAGTACGTTTTTCCAGGAGCCATAGATTCCCACTTTCATGTTGGAATCTTTAGGCCACTCGAAGAGGATGCAATTAGCGAATCAAGATCCGCTGCCTGGGGCGGGGTAACAACGATTTGTACTTATTTTCGGACAGGAAAAAACTATTTGAACAAATCGGGTCCATACAAGGAGATTTTTCCCGAACTTCTCAATAAATCAAAGGATTCATTTTACGTTGATTACGCTTACAACGTGAGTATCATGAACCAAGAGCAAATGAAAGAGATAGAAACTCTTGTGGATGAATTTGGAGTCTCCACGTTCAAATATTACATGTTTTACAAAATGCTCGACTTAACAGGTGCACCCGGTAGTGACAAGTATCTTATGCTTGACTCTTCGTATGATCTGGGTTTTTTGTACTTTTACATGAAGGCGGTCGCAAAAGTACACAATAAGTACAAGTCCTACGGCAGAATCAGCTTGAGCATTCACTGCGAACAGCCCGAGATCATAAACGCCTTTACGGAGCAGGTAAAAAAGTATCCCTCCGGAAACCCTCTAAAAGACTACAGTGATGCAAGGCCAGCATTCTCGGAAAAGCTGGCGATCAAAGAGGTTGAAGCACTTGTCTCTGAGACCGGTTGTCCGGTCAACTTGCTACATCTGTCGACGATCGATGCGGTTGAGGCTGGAAAGGAAATTGTACGGAAGAACCCGGACCTCGAAATACTCCTTGAGGCGACCCTCCATCATTTGGGTTTATCAAATGATATGGAGTACGGAAAATTGGGGAAAGTCAACCCGCCTATCAGGGAGAAAAGACATGTTGAAGCTTTATGGAAGGCCTTGATTGATGGAGATATAAAAGCTGTAGTGAGTGACAGCGCGTGTGCCACGAAAGAGATAAAAGAAGGGGACATCTGGACTTCACTTGCTGGTTTTGGAGGGACAGAAATTCTGTTCCCTCTTTTACTGACGGAAGGATACAAGAAGAGGGGGTTGCCACTGGAAAGAATAGCCGAGGTAGTTTCGTACAATCCGGCGATCTTTCATTCCCTTTATCCGAAAAAAGGAACAATTGCTGTGGGCTTTGATGCGGATTTAGTAATTATTGACTTAGAGAGGGAAAAAGAAATAAATCCTCATACCCTGCACTCAGCCCAGGACTTTACGCCCTTCGAGGGCAAAAGGTATGCGGGATGGCCCGTATGTACTATCCTTCGCGGTAAAGTGATCTTTCAGAGCGACGAAGTTCTGGGAAGTCCTGGAGATGGAAAATACATAAAGCGCCCGGTTAGATACCATTACGCCGATGAAATTTCATCCCACTTCCCAATGGAGTGAGTGAAATGGACGGTTGGAGCTCTTTTTAAATGTAGGGGAATAAATAGCATGACGATCCCGGGGGCAGGGGTTGTACTTCAATCTATCGTTAACGGTCTTTTGATGGGCGGGGTATATAGTTTGATCTCTGTGGGACTCACTCTGATTTTCGGGGTTATGAAAATTATAAACTTTGCCCACGGGTCCATAATGATGTTGGGTATGTACATCACTTACTGGCTTTACGTGCTTCTTGGTGTGGATCCCTATTTATCTCTTTTTATGTCAATACCTTCCCTATTTTTAGTCGGGCTTATCCTGCAAAAATTTCTAATATCTCCTGTAATGGGAGCGCCAGAACATAACCAGCTCCTTTTGACCCTCGGGATTTCGCTATTCATTGAAAATTTAGCCCTTTTAGTCTGGACACCAAACTTCAGGAGCTTAGAAATTCCGTATCTTAAAAAGGCATTTCTATTGGGACCGGTAATGGTGACTGTGCCGAAGGTAATCGCGTTTGTCTTTGCTTTGGTATTATCTGGGATAGTTTACTTCTTCCTGAAAAAAACGGATTTGGGAAGGGGCATAAGAGCAGCCTCTGAAGAAAGAGAAGGGGCGATGGCCGTAGGCATAAATTTGAAAAAAGTTTTTTATGTAGCTTTTGGGATCGGTACCGCATGTGCTGGCGCTGCTGGGACGCTCGTGGCTCCTTTTTTCTACGTGAATCCACAAGCAGGGGCGACGTTTGTGATAACAGCATTCGTAGTTGTAGTGCTCGGAGGAATGGGGAACTTTATGGGGGCCTTTCTCGGGGGGCTAATCGTTGGCTTAGCCGAATCCTTAGGAGCTGCTTTTATGCCAGGGCAGATAAAGCAGTTTATAATTTACGTTATCTTTGTTCTGGTCCTTCTTTTTAAGCCGGAGGGTCTCTTTGGAAGAAACGTGGGAAGGTAAGAAGCCGGGATTGAAAAAAACCGTTTTCGGCGCCTTGATAGCGATTGCCTTAATCGTCCTTCCTCATTTTTTAGGTGATTACCTGATCCATGTAATAACTATGGGTCTACTTTTTGGATACTTGGGCCTGGCTTGGAATCTCCTGGGAGGATATGCTGGCCAGTTTTCCTTCGGTCACGCGGCTTTCTTCGGGATCGGGGCTTACACCTCAACTTTGCTTCAGATTCATCATGGGGTGAATCCGTGGCTTGGGTTATTCTTTTCTGGCTTAGCAGGACTCCTATTGGGGCTATTCATCGGCTTTCTTTGCTTTCGGTACGGATTGAAAGGGCCGTATTTTGCGTTAGCCATGTTAGCATTTGCTGAGATGCTAAGACTTCTTGCCACGCAATGGATGAGCCTGAGGTACCCCCTGGGGATATCGATACCGCTAAAAGGGGACTCATTTGCAGACTTCCAGTTCAGAAGTAAAATACCTTATTATTATCTTTGTTTGATTCTCACTGCAGGACTGGTCTACCTTATGCGATTTATTGAAAGAAGAAAAACTGGACTATATTTTAAAGCAATACGCGAAAATGACGACGCTGCGGAAGCGATGGGGGTTGACGTTTTCAGGTACAAGCTTATAGCGATGGCTTTGAGTGCTTTCCTTACAGCGATGGGAGGAACATTTTACGCTCAGTATTATCTCATTGTGGAAGAAGAATCTGCATTCGGAACAGGAATCTCCGTGGCAATACTATTAGGGCCTCTGGTTGGAGGTGTCGGCACAATTGGGGGGCCGATACTTGGAGGTTTCGTACTTGAATTTCTTTCCGAGGTTACCAGAAACCTTTTAGGTGCGTATAGCGGAGTCCATTTAATGATTTATGGAGCCCTCCTGGTTTTCGTTATCATATTCATGCCAAATGGCATTTTTGGAGGGATAAAGGTACTTGTAAAAAAAGTTTGCAAGTACGGAGGGTAAGGAAGGCTGATGGGTTTTCTTGAAGTTGACAACATTACTAAAACCTTTGGAGGGTTAGTAGCTTTGAAAGATCTCTCCTTCGAGGTCAAAGAAGGGGAAATCGTTGGCATCATCGGCCCCAACGGGGCGGGGAAGACCACTTTGTTTAACATTATGACAGGTTTTTACAGACCTGATCAGGGGAAAGTTATCTTTAGGGGCGAAAACATTACAGGGCTTCGTCCTTACCAGATATGTAAAAAAGGCATTGCACGAACTTTTCAACTTACTAAACCGTTTGCGAACCTCTCTGTTCTGGAAAATGTGAAGATTGGTGCTTACAATCGCGTATCCTCTGACAAGGAGGCACAAGAAGAGGCGCTTGCAGTATTGGAATTAGTAGGTCTATACGAAAGACGGAACGAGATTGCATCCTGTCTCTCTGTGGGGCACAGGAAGAATTTGGAATTAGCGAGAGCTCTCGCAACTAAGCCTCAAGTTCTTCTTTTGGATGAGGTTATGTCAGGACTGAATCCGAAGGAAACAAATGAAATCATCATGAGCGTCCGGAAAATTCATATGAAAGGTATAACTATACTACTTGTGGAACACGTCATGAGAGTCATTATGACCCTTGCTCAGCGAATAATCGTTTTGCACTTCGGGATTAAGATTGCCGAAGGGACACCAAAAGAGATTTGTGAAGATCCAAAAGTGATTGAGGCGTATCTTGGAGACAGATATGAAATTGCTGGAAGTGAATGATCTGTATGTGAGTTATGGGGATGTTCCCGTACTTCACGGAGTTACTTTAAGTGTGGAGGAGGGGGAAATCGTTACAATTGTCGGGGCCAATGGAGCAGGTAAAACAACGCTGCTTAAGACAGTTTCAGGATTCCTAAAACCAACACAAGGCGAAATCCTCTTTCTGGGAGAAAAGATAAGTTATCTTTATCCGCATAAAATCGTGGAAAAAGGTCTTGTATGTATACCGGAGGGGAGGAAGATTTTCCCCACCCTTTCCGTACTGGAGAATTTGCAGCTTGGAGCTTACATCTCGAGAGCCAAGCTGAGAAGAGCGGAAAATCTGGAGAAGGTTTTTTCTATGTTTCCCATACTTAGGGAACGTTCCGAGCAGTTAGCAGGAACTCTTTCTGGCGGAGAACAACAAATGCTCGCGATAGCGAGGGGACTAATGGCTATGCCCCGTTTATTAATGCTTGATGAGCCCTCTCTTGGCCTGGCTCCTAAAGTGGTAATGGAAATCTTCAACGTGGTTCGTGAGATGAATAAAGAGGGAACCACAATTCTCTTGGTTGAACAGAATGTCTTCGGCGCGTTGGAGCTGTCTAACAGAGGTTATGTCTTGGAAAATGGAAGAATTTTTCTTGAGGGTAAATCGAGCGATCTCCTGAAGAACGAGCATATTAGAGAGGCCTACCTTGGTATCTGATGGATTCGTCTTCATTGTCCTTTAGGAGGTCAAAAGGATAGGAGAAGGGGGGTGATCAAAAGAAAGAAGGACTGATTTAGTTAAAAAATCATGGAGGAAGGAGGGATTTTACATGACGAAGGAAAGGAAAAATAAGACAAAGAAAGGTATGACCCGTAGAAGGTTTTTGAAGGTAGTAGGCACGACGGGTCTGGTTGCGTCCGCGATTGGCTTTCCCGCCGTACTTAGGGGAGCTGCTCCAAAGGAAATCCTTGTTGGCTCTATACATCCCATTACGGGCCCAGTGGCGTATGACGGGACGTCCTGTGCGCAGGCTGTGCAATTAGCCATCGACCAGAAGAACGCTGCTGGTGGGATCAAATCGATGGGTGGTGCTAAGATAAAGGTTTTGCTGATGGACTCACAGGCGAATCCTAAAGTGGGAGAAGCTGCAGCTGAAAAGTTGATTCGAGAAGGTTGCGTGTGCTTATTTGGATGTTACAATAGTCCAGTAGCTATGGTAACTACTCAGGTGGCAGAGAGAAATGGCATTCCACACCTTATAACTGTCGGGGTTGCTGACGAGCTATTGGAGAGAGGCTTTAAGTACACTTTTCGTGTTCAACCTGATGCAAGCAATATGGCTGAAATGGTGTGCAAGTATATAAAACACCTGTCCCAAACGTCTGGCATCCCCTTGAAAACGGTTTCCTGTTTACATGTGGCAGGTTTCGGGGCAGTAATATACAACAAGCTATTAAAGTTCGCCCCCCAGTACGGCCTGGAGGTTATTGGGAACGTTTCGTATGGCTTGGGAGTTTCGGACGTGACGACAGAAGTTTCAAAGATTAAAGCTATGAATGCTGATGTGATCGTTGATGTGGGGTACCTTCCCGATGGAATCCTGAAAGTAAAGGCTTACGCAGACCTCAAAGTTGAACCGAAAGGAGGGATTTTTGGATGTGCAAACGGCGCGTACAGCAACGCAAGTTTTGTAAAAGAGGTCGGAAGGCTTGCAGAATTTCTTTTCGACACCAATTATTGGCATAATCCGAGAAGTAGCCTGGCCAGAAGTGTTATTGCGGAATATAACAAGAAGTTTACCAAGGTGATCTTCCAGTCCCACGCAGTTCCCTCCTACAATGCGGCGCTCGTATTAATTGACGCATTGGAGAGAACTGGAACTGCCGATCCTGCAAAGCTAAGGGATGCGATCGCGAAAACTTCGTTGAAAACGCACATTGGACCGGGGGGCCCCATTGAGTTTGACCAAAAGGGTCAAAACAAGAATGCCCTTGCTACCCTGCAACAAGTTCAGAAAAGGGACATAAAGCTAATATTACCAGACGAATTCAGCGAGGCTAAGCCAATCTTTCCAGTGCCTTCTTGGGACAAAAAAGCATGATTGTTACGCTTCGGGGAGCAAAAACGACTGCTCCCCGAATTTTGTAACGAGCTTTTTGCTTAAAGCTTGCGAAGGTTTATTAAGGGAGGTAGCGAATGGTAAAAGCTATACTTGGATACGATATTATGCCCGGAATGACGGTTGAAGAGTATGAAAAGTGGTTGAGGGAAGTTCATATTCCCGATCTGTCGAAAGTACCTGGACTAAAAAAAATTGTTCTGAATACGGTCAAAGGCGTTGTTATGGGAAATACTACCTTTTACAGAATTTCGGAACTTCATTTTGAGAGCATGGAGGATTTCGAAAACGCAATGAAATGGAGAGAAGAAAACCCTGTTCCGGAGGAAAGAAGTCCGAGAGGGAAAACAGATTTTAAGTTCTACGTGATTTGCGAAACTGAAGAGATTGCCCTTGATAAGTAAAGAAAAGTCCCTTGGCGTGGGAGGCAGGAATGTTACTACAATTTTCATTTTGGCTTCTTTCTCATAATCTTCATGATTGGGTCTATACTATCCCACCTCTCTAACTCCAATATTGCGTCGCATAGAATATTGGCATAAGTGGATCCCCCGAATAACGCTACGTTATCCTGAAATTTTCTTATGATATCTTCAGGTTCCGCAGGGTTTTCGGGTTCTCCCTTTGGTAACTCGATCTCTGCGACAACTTGCCTACCGTCTTTACCAACAATTTTCACGGAGGCACCCCTTTTCGCCGGGTAAAGTTTTTCCCACTTTTTGCTCACATTGAGCACAACTTTTTCTGCCATCCTCTTTACCTTGTGATCCCGCACAGTTTCGTATGTGTAATCCGTCGCGCCCGCTTTTCCTTTTATAAGGGCCAGAGAGACTGAGAAGGGTATGCTAAAACGTGCGGCAGAAGGAGAGTTCACATCCCTTATTCCTGCAAGCCTTATGGCGGCAGGGTAAGTTTCAACTTCAATGAGATTTACGCTCAATGGGTCAAAGTCCATTCTTCTTCTTGCTTCTAAAACCGCATCTATAGGTGCATGACAATGCCTGCATGCAGCGTAAAGCTTGATGTAGGTATTTAACACCTCGTGTTTTTCACCCAAGCCGTCTGTTAGAGAGGCGGTATCCAGCTGATCGGCAAAGGCTTTTAAGAATCCGTCTGTGCCTTCAAATATTTCGAGTGGCCCCAAGAATCCCATCTTGGAAATCAGAACGGAGAGCAGGCCACTACTCGCTGCTCTTCCGGGGGTGATTGGTTTTACTTTCGATCCCTCGTCTTCATGATTCACACGGAGTAGTCCCGCAGCTTGTAAACCGGCAACCCCTAAGGCTCCCTCTATTTCTTTACTTGTAAGGCCCAGGATCTTTCCACAAGCAGCGGCACTTCCGAATGGCCCTGTCGTTCCAGTCGTATGAAAACCTCTGTTTAGACTGGAAGGGTTAATTGCCTTCCCAATCCTTATCATTACCTCATATCCCACATACACTCCCTCTATTAATTTTTTACCGGAACAACGGGCAATTTCCGCCGCAGCAAGGGAAGCCGGGATTATCACGCAGCCCGGATGGAGTGCTCCAAACCGATGTCCATCATCCATATCAAGGGAGTGCGCGAACACGGCATTGGCAAAAGCGGCATTTACGGCCGGAACTTTTTTAGCAGAGGAGAAAATTGAAGCCTCCCTTTTGCCGCCCAAACCAATTATAAAGTGCTTTACCGCCCTCGGAAGCTCCATAAGATGGATACCGGCTAATGCAACCCCAACGCAGTCAAGTATTAACAACTTTATTCGGTCAACGACAGCGGGTTCAAGATTTTCGAATCGCTGCTGAAGAACAAAATCTGCGTACGTCTCGGAGATCCTCTTTTCAGTCATGAGAATATTTTTCTGCGATTCTCTCTGCGATTGCTATCACGCTGAGGGCTCTTTTATAAGACCCATAATCAATCATTCGTCCCCCAATCGAGGTCGCGCCAAGACCTCTACTTCTTGCTTCTTCATAAACCTCAATGACTTTTCTGGCAAAAGTCACTTCATCTTCGCTGGGAGTAAAAACCTGGTTTACCGGTTCTATATGCCGAGGATGGGTTAGTAATTTACCAGTAAATCCCATAAGTTTAATCTTTTTCGTTTCTTCCCTTAATCCTTCAACGTCTATTATCAATCCGAAATAAGGTGCGTCAATTGCCAAAACCCCGGCGGCTCTCGCTGCAAGGGAAATTACACTTCGTGGATGATAAGCCATCAACCAGTACTCATCTTTAGATAAGCTTGTAACGCCCATGCCTGCCCCTATTTCTCTCGAATAGTCACCTGCTCCAAAACTGATTCCAATTACTCTTGAGCTTGCCCTGATTATTTCATTGACGTTTAATACTCCTCGCGGTGTTTCTATGAGTGGCAGGATGGCGACTTTGCCACTTGAGATCCCCCTTTTTTTCTCTGTTTCCGATAGCAAACTTTCCACTGCCAGTATGTCCTCAGCTTCTTCTGTCTTGGGTAACATTATACCGGTTAACTCTTCCTGAACCACATACTCAATGTCCTCCTTCGTCATGCCAGTTTCCAAGGAGTTTACCCTCACAAATACTTCAATTTTCTTCTTTCTTATTCTCGGAATAGCGTCTCGCGCGAAGATCCTTCCTGTTTCCTTTTCATCGAGCGGGCAGCCGTCCTCAATGTCGAGTATAACAGCATCTTCTCCTTCCCCCAATGCCGTCTCTATCATTCTCCAGCTATTGGCTGGCACGAATAACAGACTCCTGAGTACCCTTTCCAATCTTTTGCCCTCCTCTTCCATTATTTGAAAATCTTTTTTAGGGTTGGCCCTATTTCCTCAGGTTTTTCCACAACATATGCACCGGCGCTTCTAAGTGCCTCGATCTTAGATTCAGCCGAACCCTTTCCTCCCTCAACTATGGCGCTTGCATGCGAAAATCTCATTCCCTGCGGCAAACCCCGACCTGCAATATAGGCGACGAGAGGTTTTCTATATTTTCCTTCTTTTATGATTTCTGCTGCCTCTTCTTCCATAACAGTCCCGACTTCACCAAAATAGACCACACCGTCGGTCTCATCATCTTCTTGAAACAAAGGTAGCACCTCTGCAAATGTCTGTCCAAGAACCTGTTCAGACCCAAGGTGAACCGCAGTTGAGATCCCGAATCCTGCCTGACACACTGCGTAACACATGGTGGTAGTCTGTCCGCCACTTCTGGAAATGACCCCGATCCTTCCCGGTCTGAAGGCCAACTGGGGAAGATCCGAGGACCCCATAAATCCACCTAAACCTCCTAACGAGGCCCTGCCCGGGCTTACGACACCAGCAGAACCTGGCCCTATAAGTCTAATGCTTGCCTTCCTTGCATGAGATATTATTTCCAGTATGTCGTGTAGCGGGACCCTTTCCACCCTCATCAGAACAATTTTTATTCCCGCCTGGAAAGCTTCTAACACTGCCGCCTTTGCGTCAGGACCTGGGACTACAACAACTGACGCGTCCACATTTCCAACGTCTTGAATAGCTTCACGGACAGTATTGTAGACGGGAATACCCCAGACAGTTTCTCCTTTTCGACCTGGCGTGACACCGGCAACAACTTTCGAACCTACCTCAACCATACGTCTTGCAACGTTTTGACCAAATCGTCCCGTGATCCCCTGAATCAACATCCGTGTGTTTTCGTCAACAATTATCGCCATTTTAAACCCCCTCTGGTACCCCCACCTCTCTTCGGTATTCTATGAGCGGCAACATTTGGACTTCGATCTTTATGCAACCCGTGCCTTGCATCTCACAATTATATTCGCAGGCTAAACACTCATTATCCAGTCTTATTATCTCCGAAGGTTCCTTCACGGCGAGCACTGGTTTATTTTTTTCTATTCGCAAAATGTTTCTTCCATATAACCTACAAGCCTTTACGCACGCAAAACCGCACCGCGGATTTGAAGTGTTATCTCTCGCTGGCTCACATTTTTTGTAGTCGATCGTGATTTTCATCTTTCTTGTTTCAAACTCAAGATAATCGTTGTCTATGCGTTCTTTTCTTTCTTCCAACTCTATCTGCCTCCTTTTTTGTACGCTTTTAACAACTCTTCCATCCTGCTTGCTATAAATTCAGTGTTATAGATATACTCTCTCCCGTATAGTTCCCATCTCAGATTTACATCCTTCAATCCATTCCGTATGATCTCGTGTGCCTCTTTCTCCTTGTTTCCGGCAATAAGAATGATTACTGGGAATCCTGGCCTGCTTTTAGCCTCTTCCCTTAAGGCCTTAACCACAGCGTGGGCGTGGTGCCACTGCTCCTGGTTGGCAAGAATTGAGCCCATCAATATGTATCCTTGTATTGGTTGAGAAAAAATCGTCTTTATAACGAGGTATATCTTGCTTGCCGGCGGGTCTCCGCTCGTGTCTGCGTAGTTAGCAATCTTTAGACCTTTGTCGAGTAATGCAGTAGCTGCCAACATGGCTCCTCCGCCACCGATCCCATGAAAGCCTATCCAGTTTTCTCCCTCAGGATTGGGATCCAGTTGCGCAAAGTAGCCGGTCCCTCTATAGTCCTCTTCTTCTATAAGATTCCAAGCAATCTCTTCCAATCTTGTTGGTTGTCTAGCCATATCTCGAGGAAAGAGTATTCCAAACTCCTTGTGCTTAAAAACGGAGTGGTCGTCTATTGTAATTCTGCAGTCGGCAGCAACTATTTTGTTCTCCTTTGTCAGGACGAGCGGGTTGATTTCTGCAATCCTAGCGTCCGTGTTTTTAAAGACGTCAAAAAGCTTTACTCCAACTTCAGCAATCGCATTCTGAACTGCGGCGTCTATTTCATTTTCGAAGTGGACCCTTGAAATTAATCTGTCCAGAATTTTCTCGGTTGTAACTCCTTCAATATAGTCAATTACCATGTTGCCAACCTTGGAAGGATCTCTCCTTGCAACTTCCTCAATATCTACCCCGCCCTCGGAGCAAAAAATCATAACAGGACCCTTAATTCTGTATGAATCGCTTACGATAATCCCGATGTAGAACTCGTTCAAAATATTGAGTTTTTCTTCTATGAGGATTTGCTCTACGGTGAAACCCCTTATTTTTGAACCGAGTAGTTCGCTAAATATGGTTTCAAATTCATTAGCAGAGTTCGCGAAGCGTATAGCTCCGACTTTGAATCTGCCAGTTATAAGTATCTGAGCTTTCAAAACAACGGGACCCCCAATTTCGGAATATATTTTTCTTGCCTCCTCAAAATTAGTTGCTATGCTTCCCCTCGGGACTGAGAGACCGTGCTTCTTTAATACATTTTTTCCTTGGTATTCAAAAATGCGAGCCAAAACTACCTCCTTCTTCTGAATACAGTGAGTTGCATGAGTTCAGAAACGTCATCCAGTTTTTCCAGTTCATAAACTTTTTCTATCAGGAGCTGAATTTCTGACTCATCCATCCATTTTTGAGCCATCCTTTTAAACTTATAAATCACTTCCTCATCTGACATCGGATTCTTTGCATGACCCCTTGGATAATCCACACGTTTTGTAAATTTCCTTCCATCAACGGTTGTGATCTCCGACATGCCAGCGGGTCTTAACCGATCCAGGTTTGGATCTCCGACGATGGTAACTTTTTCGATTAGCTCGAGAATCTTTGGGTCTTTGTACTTATCCTCTGAAAACTGATCTGGACCAATTTCTCTATCCGTGACGGCAACAGCGGTTAAAAAATACGAACTGTGATCAGCAGTCTCTTTGTTCTTTGGATATTTTTTAACCGGATCGCCTGTATGCTCGGCACACCTCTTGCTGGTTATTATTCTTATCTCTCTCACATCCTCGGGCTTTATGTCATTCTCTCTTACCAGTTCAAGTGTGGCCGTAAGATGCCCGTGGGAAGAATAATCCGCTATTATCGATTTAAGGCAAGTCTCCATGATCGCAAATCTTCCTTCGCCTGGTACTATTCTGTCCAAGTCGTAATTTTGCCTCATTATTGTCTCGACAAGACCGTTTTTACCCTCGAATATTCTTATGGGACCCGTAAACCCCTTTTTTGCAAGCCCCACAGAGAGAATTGCTCCATAGGCCATCATCGGAAATCTTATGTTCTTTGTCATCGTGTACTCTTCACCTGGGCTATCGAGTATTCCTAGTACTGCATGAAAACTGCCGGATATGCCGACAGAGTTAGCGAGCTGATCTTTGTTCAGTCCCATCAATTTTCCAATTACCAACGGGACGATATATGCTCCCCTCAAGTCTCCGTTCCAGCCCATTTTTTCCAAACCTTCACCCTTAACCGCCTCAAGGAACGTGATGGAGAGGTTGTATCCAAGTATAATCGCTGACAAGACATCTCTACCCGATAAGTGATTTTCTTCTCCTACAGCCAAAATTGGAGGGATTATCTCACTTGGATGATATCCTGTTCTGTACAGGTCACCTTGGACGATGAAGGCAGTATCGTTGTAATCAAGATAGCGAACTGCTGCCCCGTTTACCAAGGATGCGTTTTCGGTGGAGGTTCTAACTCCGCTTCCGATTATAGTACTTGCACCTTTGGCACCGCACGAAAGTACGTAATCCTCGAGGATTTTCCTCGCTTCACTCTGGTAAGCACCCATTGCGCAACCTAAGGTGTCCAGGAGAACTTTTTTTGCTTGCTGGACCACCTCGGGTGGGATTGATTCAAACCGCCAGCTGATTACATAATCTGCAAGTCTCTCCGCGATTGACATTTTGCATATCCTTTACGGTTCCAGCTTTTGTATATTGATATAACAATAGGACAAGTTTGTCAAGCGTTTTTTGGAAAAAGTTTTTCTCTTCATTTCAGTCCTCCGCGCAGGAAAGGACTTGCGTGCTCACGTACATCCATTTCGAGGTACAGAGGTCGTGAGAACTCAGTCTGGGTCTCTTCTTCTTGGCACCCATTGCAGCCCTCTACTCGCTCCCAGAAACGGTTTTCGCAAAACTATTTGTACCCTGTTACACTTTGGACACGCTAAAGGGGTATCTTGTTTGCAAAGGATAAATGTTGGTCGTCTTCGTCCCGAACTCTCCTGGCAAAAAAAACTCACAGCTATCTTTTCAGGCCATTCGGATACAAAATTGGTAAGTTCGTAAGCCACTCCGAAAAGGTGGTCATGGCGAATTACAGCACTTCAGTCACACTTTCTGCGTGAAAAATATATGTAAAGACGGTATAAATGTTTAAGGTAGTTTGGACTTAAACGTGAAATTCTACCGAGTAGTAATATCGGTCGGATCTATAATAGATGACTATGTACTCGACGGCAACCCCTTTTTGATCCCACATGCTCCTTTCGACCCTTAATAAGGGGAAGCCTATCGGCACGGATAGGTACTCGGCAATCCTCGGACTTGCAACAGCCGCCTCTATCTTTTGATACCCTTTGGTAACAGAAATTCCTAAGTCTTGCCGCAACACTTCCAAGATCGGTTTTTTACTAATCATCCGTTTTTTTATTTTGCTTCCAATTTCGTACGGCAAGAAAGCAGTAGAGAATGAAAAAGGCGCGTCTTCAACGTATCGCACCCTCTCCACCTTTAGGAACTTTGAACCCCGCGAATCGAAAAGACCCGCGATTCCCGGTGGAGCTTCCGTAAATTCGAAGCTTATAATCTCAGTACGCGAACTTAAACCGGTCTTAATAATATCCTCTATTGTGCCAGTAAGTTTAACAGATTTCATATCTGGTGCTTTCGCTAAAACCGTGGAACCCTTACCACGGGCCTTCCTTATCAAGCCTTCATGCTGAAGCAATTCCAGAGCCTTGCGTATCGTAACCCGGCTTACCGCAAATTCCTCAACCAGTTCCCTTTCAGTAGGAAATCTTTGGCCCTGGGCATAGACTGCTGAATGGATTCTATCTTTTAAGACGGTGTAAACCCGGTAGTAAAGAGGAACCGATGCTTCCGTGTACGCAAAAGCATTACGCTGACTTAACATCTTCAAGCCCGTCTTGATGATAAACGATAATATATAGGCTCGACAAAATCAAGCAAAAACCTTATTTCTTCATAGTACACCGGCAAAACAGAATTCCAGGCGGCGGTGGGGGTGAAGGCCAGATAAACAGATCCTAAGCTCGAAGGTAGAGGAGTCCCTCAGAGTAGACGATATCTGCCTTTGGCTAAAGGCCTTACCTCGTCTATCTCTTCGACCGACTTTTTGGTTTTCGGGAGTGGCGTAGTATTACAGGAGCCATGGAAGACCCCCTACGAGAAGAGTAGATTCGTGAATTGAGTTTTGGTCAGAGAGGGAATTAACCTATTTTTTGGCAGAGTTCGCCCACGATTTTTTGTAAATGGGATAAGTCAGTTCTCTTTTAGGGTCAAAACCGTGAAGTTTCAAAAGCCTTTAACGATTCAAGGTGAGGACTACTCTTTCGAAAGAGTCGTCTAAGGGCAAAAAGCTTCCGAATAGAAGAGGTGCCTTTCGACCTGTACGAGCATTTTGACCTTTTGCATTCCCGAGGAGCACGAACTTTTCCAAATAGTCGGCAATGATTCACGCGTGATTTTCTTGTAAGGGGAAGCCACCTAAAAAAGTGTTCAGAGTTCATCTTAAGACAATAGCGAGCAGCTCGGTATTGGCGGTTCTCGTTTTTTGAATCGCTAAATGAATTAGGCTATCACAGGAGGAGAACTTTTCATTTGCTTTTGTTCGATCGTTGTATTAACTTATTTCGGTCCTATGGGAAATCTGGGTCTTATAGGTATCCAGTGGGGCGATGAAGGAAAGGGGAAGATAGTAGACCTCCTTGCAGAGAAAGCGGACGTTGTTGTGAGATTCCAGGGCGGCGCAAATGCGGGTCATACTATAGTTGTAGACGGAGAAAAGATCATCCTCCATCTTATCCCATCGGGCATTCTGAGGGACGGTAAGTACTGCGTGATAGGGAATGGGGTTGTGCTCGATCCGGAAGTCTTTATCCAGGAAATATCAGATTTGAAGAGTCGGGGATATCTTCAGGATGAAAGTAAGCTTCTTCTAAGCGGAATGGCACATCTTATAATGCCCTACCACAAGAAGCTTGATGCCCTGAGGGAGACAAAGGGAAAAAAAAGGATCGGTACTACAGGGAGGGGAATTGGACCCGCATACGAGGATAAGATGGGAAGGATGGGTATAAGGGTTGTTGATCTTTTGAACAAGAGAGTTTTCAGGGATAAGGTTCGGCAAAACCTAAAGATTAAGAACTTCATTATAGAAAAGTATTACGGAGAAAAAGGGTTCGATCTTGAAGAAATAATCGGTTTATACGAGAAATACAGGGAAGTGATAAAAAGGTATGTTTCTGATACAGTCTCCTTCCTGCAAAAATGTATTGCCCAGGGTAGATCGATACTTTTTGAAGGGGCGCAAGGGACGCACCTGGATGTGGATCACGGTACATACCCTTATGTTACATCCTCAAATACAGTTGCGGGTAACATAATCTCCGGAAGCGGGGTCCCCCCTTCTGCTATTCACAAAATAATCGGGGTATGCAAGGCTTACACAACGAGAGTTGGCGAGGGACCCTTTCCAACAGAGCTCAAGGACAATGTGGGAGATCTGATGAGGGAAAGGGGAGGGGAGTACGGGTCCACAACGGGAAGGCCGAGGAGGTGTGGGTGGTTTGATGCGGTTATCGCAAAAAGGGCGATAGAAATAAATGGGATAAAAGACCTGTGTTTAACGAAGCTCGATGTACTCGATGCTTTTGACAGGATACTCATATGCACGAGATACCGGATTGGAAATAAATACTACGAGGTTCCCCCTATTGATTCTTACGTGCTTGAAAAGTGTATACCCGTTTATGAGGAAGTAAGGGGGTGGAAATCAGATACGAGAGGAGTAACAGACTTTAAAGATCTCCCCAGAGCAGCACAGAATTACATAGAGAGGCTCGAGGCTATACTCGGGGTTAGAATAGCTATAATATCTACAGGACCGGAGAGGAAAAGTACGATAGTCCGGGACAACTTTTTCTGATAATCCGAACTCTGTTCAAATTTTAGCCTTGACAAGCAAAGAATGGTTCTGTTATCTATTCAAAAAAATAGAGGGGGTTTGCCATGAAAAGGAGTGTAGCATTCATATTCTTGGTTTCGTTCTTGTTTTTATTTCTTTTTGCAGAAAATCAGGTATTCGCTCAAAAGACTATAAAGGTTGGAATAGTAGACACTTACACTGGCCCACCCACAACCTTCACTTTCGATGTGAGAGATGCCTTTGACCTTGCCATAAAAGAGGTGAACAGCAAAGGAGGAATCTTAGGAAGGAAGATTGAGTATACAACAAGGGACGAAAAATTTAAGCCCGATGTAGGCCTTGCTATGGCCAAGGAGCTCTTACTTAAAGAAAAGGTTGACATCCTCATGGGTACTATAAACAGCGCAACGGCTCTGGCAATCTCAGATCTTGCGAAGAAGGAAAAGATTCCATTCTTTGTTACGTTCGCCAAAAGCGATAAGATAACTGGAGAGAAAGGTCACAGATATGTTTTTGGGATGAACGAGAATACAGAAATGGCCGGAAGGGCAGCAGCTCTTGCACTCTCTAAGATGCCCTATACGAAATACTGGATCGCCGGAGATGATTATGAATACGGCCACGCAATAGCAGATGGTGTCTGGAGACACCTCACAAAGCTGAACCCTAAGGTAACGAAAGTAGGGGAGACCTGGTGGAAGGTTGGAGAAGCGGATTTTACGCCTTACATCACGCAGATTATAGCAGCGAAACCGGACTTTATAATTGTTGCCACAGGCGGTGCAGGAATGGTGAATTTCCAAAGGGCAGCGAAGGCTACAGGTCTTGCAGAGAAAATACCCTTTTATCAGCATACAGCTATTGAACACTCAGTCCTTTTACCTCAGGGGCTTAATGCACCGGAAGGCGTATGGGGCACATGTAACTACTTGTTCTATTACCCTGATACGAAAGAGAACAGGGCTTTTGTCGAACATTTCAGGAAAGCATTCAATAGATACCCAAAAATTGGAGCCCTTTACGGATACGTTACTGCGAAGTTCATTACAGAAGGGTTTAAGAAGGCAAAGACATTTGATAAGGAGAAATTCATAGATGCAATAGAAGGTATGGTCATTGACAGCCCTGTTGGAAAGCTGGAGCTCAGAAAATGCGACCATCAACTCGCTCTTCCCATGTACTTTGGAAGAACAAAAAAGGTTGGTGGATGGGAGTTCCTCATAGCCTCGGACATACAGACCATACCGAGTAAGGACTACATGCCATCCTGTGAGGAAGTCCTAAAGCTCAGGAAGTAGGACGTCTTGGATCTATACGGGTTTCTTTCTCAGGTTCTCGTAGGACTGAGCAGGACTGTTATTCTTTTTATAGTCTCTTCAGGCTTGAGCCTGATACTCGGTGTTTTGCGTATTCCCAACGTGGCTCACGGTTCCCTCTATATGATAGGCGCCTTTGCTGCATATTCTATAACCAAATTCTTCGGAGGGACGGACATCGGATTTTGGGCCGCACTTCTCGGTGCGCCTCTTTTTGTTGCCCTGATAAGCTTTATTGCCGAGAGAGCTGTCTTTCAGTTTCTATATGAGAGGGAGCACATCATGCTGCTCCTTCTCACATTTGGATTTTCCTTGATCTTCGGGGATCTTGTTAAGCTCGTATGGGGAGGGGAGTATAAGACGGTAGCAGTACCGAAGGTACTACAGGGTTACGTTCTACTTTTCAAGCACCTCCATTTGCCTCTTTACAACGCCTTTCTTTTGGTCTTAGGGCCTATTATGGCTTTCCTACTCTGGCTTTTTGTGAACAAGACAAAGATAGGGAAGATATCCCGCGCAGCTGCTGTGGACAGGGAAATGGTTGGGGCCGTCGGAATAAATGTAAGCTGGGTTTTCGGAATTACGTTTGTTGTTGGGTGCTTTCTTGCTGGTCTTGGAGGCATGCTTGTGGCACCGACTATAAGCGTTACTCTTGGGATGGATCATACTTTGATAATGGAATCCTTTTTGATAGTTATTATCGGAGGACTGGGCAATATATGGGGTGCACTTCTGGGGGCCCTTATATTCGGGCTTGCGCAATCTCTCGGAATACTTATGTGGCCTAAGTTCGGGATAGTTTTTCCCTATGCGGCGGTAGTGCTCGTTCTGACATTTAAGCCGAGGGGGCTACTTAAGTCCACATGGTAAAGAATGGACAGGGTAGAAGAATCTTGTACGCTATACTGATCCTTCTTTTTCTTTTTCCCTTCTTCGCCCCTCGATTTTACGTGTACCTCATGTCCCTCGTACTCCTTTACGGGCTTTTAGCCACGAGCCTTAACCTTGTCCTTGGATACGGGGGAATGTTCCAGTTTCACCACTGTGTTTTTTATGGAGTTGGAGCCTACGCGACGGCCTTAATACTGACGAAGACTCAACTTCACCCGATATTTGCGTTCTTAGCTGCTCCTCTTTCCGGTGCTATGCTCAGCCTTATAATGGGTATTATCTGTGTGAGACTTTCGAGGCTTTACTTTGGTATGCTCCAGATATCCCTTGGTTCCCTTGTGTGGGCAATTGTCTATAGATGGTATTCCTTTACAGGAGGAGATGACGGAATACACGGGATCCCTGTGCCAGAGATAATCGGGTCAACAAATGGAGCTTACTACTTCACCTTGATCATCACAGGTATCTCAATGTTTCTCCTTTATCTAATAGTAAACTCCCCCTTTGGGAAGACCCTCCAGGGCATAAGGGACAATGCGCTAAGAAGCGAGATGATAGGGGTGAATGTGAAACTCCATCAGTTGGCTGCCCTAACGATTGCAGGTTTTTTTGCAGGCGTGGCGGGGATGCTTTTTGTTGTGGTGGACACGACTGTTTTTCCAGAAATGTTATTCTGGACGCTATCGCTGGAAGTTCTTATCATGTGTCTTGTGGGAGGATGGTTTAGTTTCCTCGGACCGATGCTTGGTGCTGCTGTAATTCTTACTTTAAGAACTATAGTAAGCACGTATACAGTTTATTGGGCTCTTGTCCTCGGGATCACAATGACCCTTGTTATATTCTTCCTACCCAATGGTATCCTCGGATTCCTTGAAGAAAGATTGATGAGGGGTAAAAAGGCAGATGCTTGAGGTTATCGGGGTCTCCAAATCTTTTGATGGTTTTATGGCAGTGAGCAGGGCTCAACTTGATGTAAAGAAAGGGGAGATCGTAGCTGTCATAGGACCAAATGGAGCTGGAAAGACCACTCTTTTCAATTTGATCACGGGTCTACTAAAACCCGATTCGGGAAAGATACTGTATAAAGGGGAAGATATAACCGGGCTCGATCCTTATGAGATATTTCGTAAGGGGATATCCCGTTCCTTCCAGATTGTTAATCTCTTTATGAGGCTTACGGTTTTTGAAAATGTCCAGTTATCGATCCTTTCAAGGGAGAAGAGAACATGGAGTTTTTTTAAAGGGGCTTCCCATTTCTTCAGGGATGAGACTGATCATGTCTTGGAGCAGGTGGGTCTAAAAGAGAAGAAGTACACTTTAGCAGGATTCCTCTCCCACGGAGAACAGAAGATTCTTGAAATAGCTATTGCCTTAGGGGGTAAACCTGAGTTAATGATCCTTGATGAGCCTACAGCTGGCATGTCTCCGGAGGAAACTTTTCGGTGCATGGAACTGATACGTAAACTGAGAGAGGAGCTTGATCTAACGATCCTTTTCTGCGAGCATGACATGGATGTCGTATTTGGATATGCGAATAGGATTATGGTGATGGTCCGCGGTGAAACCGTGATTCAGGGGACCTGCGACGAAATAAGATGCGACAGACTTGTCCAGGAAGCTTATCTCGGAGTAACCCATGAATGATTCAACTCTCCTTGAAGTGAGAAACATCAATACCTTTTACGGATTAAGCCACATTCTCTTCGACGTATCTCTAAAAGTTTTTAAGGGAGAGATAGTCGGGCTTTTGGGTAGGAATGGGGCAGGAAAAAGTACGACGATGAAAAGCATAATGGGGATAAACCCGCCGAGAACTGGGGAGATCCTTTTTAGAGGCGAAGCCATAACAGGTAAAAGTCCCTATGTTCTTTTCAGGATGGGGATTGGTTACGTGCCTGACGACAGAAGGGTCTTTGCAGATCTCACAGTAGAGGAAAATCTCGAGATCGTTTACAAAAGAAGCGAGGAATGGAATAAGGAGAGAGTTTACGAGCTTTTTCCACCACTTAGAACCTTAAGAAATAGAAGAGCTGGGAATCTGTCGGGTGGGGAGCAGCAGATGCTAACGATTGCTCGGGCCCTTATGGGGAGTCCAGAGCTTTTACTTCTTGATGAGCCAACGGAGGGGCTCGCTCCTATTATAGTTAAAACACTTGAAGAGCAGATAATGGAGCTAAAACACGCTGGAATAAGCATACTACTTGCGGAACAGAATATAAGATCCGCGCTAAAACTCGTTGACAGGGTTTATGTGATAGACAATGGCGCCATCAAATTTCAAGGTAAAAAAAATGAACTTGAGGAAAATGAGGAGATAAAGAAAAAGTATCTTCTCATTTAGAAGCATGCCAAAAGAGATTCAATTTACGCCACATCTTGACATGCATGTAAGAACGAGTTCTTTGAGCTTTGGCATTTGGCCATCGAGAGAGAGGACGTAGTAAAGGTTCCTTAAGGCTTGAGGAACATAAATTAGGAACTCCTTAAGCCCCTTATTTCTTGCGAGAAACCCGAAAGCTCCGAGAGCCTGCATGAGCCTCTGAATTGAGGCTTTGTAAAGAGCCCTTCTTGACTCTTCGAAAGAAAATCCCAGTGGCCTCTCTGCTAAGTAAAAGTCTAACACTTGCTCCCTTTCTTCCTCTGATAACCTTACATAAGGATCGTATATGAGAGAAGCGATGTCGTAAAAAGGATTTCCCGCTCTCATCCCCTGGAAGTCTATGAGGTAAATTTTTTCATCCCTAACCATTATATTTTGGGACTGCAGGTCTCTGTGGATGAGACAGGGAGGGACACTCAAGAGATCGGTTGTTAGTTTTTCAAATTCCTCTGTAAGCTCCATGAAAGAAGATTCTTCAACTTCTAAGGAAGCGATCCCCTTTAAAAAATTCTCGATAAAGTATTCTCTCTCCCACTCGTAGAGTCGTCTGTCAAAGGGCGGCGCGGTCTTTACGTTCTCCTCCTGGAATATGCTTAAGGGGTAGCGGTGAAGCTTAAGGATGGCAAGAAGTACTTTCTCGTAAAAGGGCTTTCTGTCCTCCCAGGGTAGGTCTCTGAGGGAATAAAGGTCTCTATTTCCCACATCTTCTAAAACGAGCAGGTTTTCTTCCTCCAAATAGAGAAAAACTTTTGGTACTGGGACCCCTATCCTCCCCAGGAAGTGAGCAATTTCCGCATATAGACTATTTTCGGTACGGGAGGGATCGTAAAGAACGACTATAAATGTCCTTTCCTCTTCAAGGCTTAACCTAAAAAAAATCCGCTCAGAACCCCTCCTTGGAAGGGGTTCCATGTTTAGGGATTCTGGATCAGTTCCGAAGAAATCGCCTAATATGGTTAATATTCGAATCACTCGCTAAACTCCTTGGGATCCATCTTCTTCATTCTTTCATATGACTCCAAAGTTCCAAGTTCGAACCATTTGCCATCGTCTACTACTATCCCTTTTACACTTCCTGGTTTTTCCTTTATGAACCGCAAAAGTATAGCTACAAGGGATATGGGTTTATTAGCTTCTATGTACCTTAAACACTCGGTCTCTACCGCATAAATCCCTGTGAACTGGAACTTTTTTTCCTTTCCACTTTTTAACATGTCCCGGATATCTACTACGTTTCCTTCATCATCTATCGCCACATGCCTTTCAGATCCGTCGGATCTCAAAGCCAGGGTAAAGTATGGTCTTTGCGCGTTATGGTATTCTATTACTCTGTCGTATGGCATTGTTGTCAGAATATCACCATTGTGACAAAGTATGGCACTCTCATCGAAGAGAAGATCCTCTATATTTTTCAGTCCCCCTCCTGTATCGAGCAAGAGTTCTTCGTGCTTGAAAAAAAGAGGTCTCCCCATCCACTGTGAATCTGGAAAGACTCTCTTATACTCACTCTCAGCGTGATGTGTGTTTACTATGAACCTTTCGAACCCGAACCTTAATAACCGGTCAAGAATGTGGCAGAGGAGGGGTCTTCCCCAAAGGGGGATAAGAGGCTTCGGTAACGAGTTAGTGTAAGGTCTTAACCGCTTTCCAAGCCCTGCGCCTAAAACAAAGGCAGTCTTAAATCTCCTTTTCATAAAGGTTCACTATTCTCGTACCCCTGAAATAGTGTTTCAAAATTTCGCGAAAGTTGTATCCCATAAAAGCCATATTGGCGGCTCCTATCTGACACATTCCAACACCGTGGCCCCAGCCAGCGCCCAAGATCTCGATCGCCCTTAGGTGTCCTTTTTTATCTAAATCCTTTTTCACTATAAATGCGCTGCTTAACAAGTGGGATTGGGAAAGGACCCTTCTTATTTCGAGTTCCTTACCGACTACGAGCCTCCCCTTCGAACCTTCAAGGAGGAGCCTCTTTATTCTTCCAGAAGGGCCCCTCGAAAGAGGCTGTATGTTCTTAATCTCTCCTATCTCTGCGCCCGTTTTCCTCCTTATTAGTTCTTCAAGTTCCTCGCTCGAAAGAGAGACCTTCCACCTAAAAAATTCCTCAGTTTTGAGATCCATGGCACTTAAAATCTTCGAAATCGATCCCCTATGCTTTACATTACAAAAAACATGAGGGGAGGAATTAACCCATCTTTCCACATCAGACTCTGTCCTAAGCGGTGGAATGTCCCATTTGCTATCTGCCAAACTTTTGAGATATGGGACTTTTTTTTCCTCCCATGCGGTACTAAATTCTTCCGTAATACCCCCACAGCATTTAGAGTACCTCGTGTCGCATAGACTTTTACCGTACATTAGGACAAGGCCGCGAGTTTCTTCCACTGCTATTTCTACTCCCTCTGACGCAAATTTAGTTATCCCATAATACCTCTGACAGTGGTCATCCGCACAAACATCGAAAAGTTCGTGTTCTTCATTTCCATAGATCCTCATTATTTCACCTTCCTCCATTTTCTCATGCTCGTTTTCCTTCTTCCTTTTCTTTTTTATTCTCGAGAAGATCCAACTTCTCGCAGCAATCGCCTGAGCCTTTAGAAACTCGAGGGGAGAGCGAGCATTCATCTCAGAAGATATAACACTTTTAATGTACTCCTCCAAATCTATCTCGTTTATGGCGCATAAAAGCCCATCCCGCCTCTTTTTTAATATGAGGTTACCAGAAAAAAACTGCTTCTTTTTTCTCTCCCAGTGAAAGCCCTTTCCAACTGTCACATCCCCAAGTGAAAAATTCGCTTTCTTACTTGCGATAAAGGAAATTTCCCTATTTGAGGTGAATGTCTTTTCTCCCGTAGTGACCCGGATTTCCCCTTCTATGCACTTTACCGTAAATGAGCCGGATATGGGAATTTTGCCATTCATCATGTAACTCCCTTTTAGTTGGACGGAAATCTCTTCTAAGCCGTCGACTATTCCTACCCGCAAAGCTTGCCGCACAGCACATTTCCTCCCTTATTACTGATAAACTATACCATATCTTGACAAATGGGGTTAAGGAATTAAATTCTAATCAGAAGTTAAAAAAATCAAAAAGAAAGGAGGGATGAGATATGGCAAGGGCAATAGAACTTTGGAGACCATTCAAAGAATTCGATAGGATCAGAAAGGAGATGGATAAACTCTGGGAATCGTTTTTCGAGACAAGGCCATTGAGAGGGGAAGAGCTCTCGGAGTGGCTTCCCTCAATAGACCTCTCTGAAACGAAGAATGACTACGTTGTAAAAGCGGAACTACCGGGTATAGACCCAAAAGACATCGATATCTCGCTGAGTGAAAATGTGCTGACCATAAGGGGAGAGAAGAAGCAGGAAAAGGAAGAGGAGACTGAAAACTACCACTTCGTCGAGAGGTCCTATGGGAGCTTCACGAGGGCCATAAGACTACCGGGGCAGGTACAAAGTGACAAGATCAATGCGACATACAAGAACGGAGTTTTGAAGATCGTCCTGCCGAAGACAGAGGAAGCCAAGAAGAAAGAAATAAAGATAAAGGTCGAATAAGCCTCATGTGGGGGATGGTAAAGCCATCCCCCTTATCTCACAAAGTATTTTTCCACTAAAAATCGCTGCGTATATATGTAGTCCAAGTTCTTACTTTATCCTGAGCTTAATTTGGGCCATAGCTTAAACGATATTTGTTCTTCTTTCGAGGTAAGCCCATTTTAGGCTCCGATCCGGGGCACATCCTGCTTGCTCGGCAACGCTCTATGAAGCGGCAATTCACACCCCGATTAATTTCGTTGCACGAGGTGCCCATTTCAATTATAATCAGTGAAAAAAAGTGAAAAAAGACATGGTTAAAACGAGATTTGCGCCGAGCCCTACAGGTTATCTTCACATAGGAGGAGCGAGAACTGCCCTTTTCAATTACCTTTTTACCCGGCATGAGAAGGGAAAAATGGTTCTAAGAATTGAGGATACGGACGTAGAAAGATCAAGAGAAGAGTATACGAAGGACATAATTGAGGGCTTGACCTGGCTTGGAATAGATTGGGATGAAGGACCTTATTTCCAAAGAGAGAGGATGAATGAGTATAGGAAGTTCGCACAAATACTGTTGGAAAAGGGCTTTGCATACAGGTGCTACTGTGAGCCAGAAGTTCTGGAACAAAAAAGGAAAATTGCTCTGAAGGAGGGCAGAAAGCCTTCATACGACAGGACATGTAGGGAGAAGAATCTTTTTTTGCCTGATAGGCCATTCGTAATAAGGTTTAAAACCCCCCTTTCCGGTACTGTCACATTCAATGACATAATTAGGGGAAGAATCACGTTCAACTGCGAGGAGCTGGACGACCTCATAATTTTGAGGAGTGACAATACGCCTACGTACAATTTTACAGTAGTGGTAGATGATGCTCTGATGGGTATTACCCATGTGATAAGAGGAGATGATCACATCAACAACACACCGAGGCAGATCTTGATATATGAGGCTCTTGGCTACAAAGTTCCCGAGTTTGCTCACGTCCCCATGATCCTTGGCAAAGACCGAACAAAGCTAAGTAAAAGGCACGGTGCGGTTTCGCTGCTCGAGTATAGGAAAGAGGGATTTCTCCCAGAAGCACTGATGAATTATATAGCAAGACTTGGATGGGCATATGGGGATCAGGAAATCTTCTCAAAGGAGGAGCTTATAGAGAAGTTTGAACTGAAGGACGTTGGAAAATCCCCCTCAATATTCGATATGGAAAAGCTCCTCTGGGTAAATAGTTACTATATCAGATCCTTACCGACTGAGGTCATTTCAGAGCGTCTAATCCCCTATCTTACTCATCTTGGAATTGAAGCGGGAGACAAGGAATATTTAGTTAAAGTGGTTAATACTCTTAAGCCAAGGGCGAAAACGCTGAAAGAGATGGCTCAAATGGCCTATTTCTATTACAGGGACGACTACGAATTCGAAAAAAAGGCAAAGGAAAAATTTTTTACTCCCAAGGGAAAAGAGATGCTCAAATTTTTCCTCATCGAGTTTGAGAAGATCGAGAGAGTAAGCGAAGAAACTCTAAGACTTATTTTTGAGAACCTTTCGAGGAAATTCGATGTGAAGCTCGTTGACGCCGTGCAGGTTGTCAGGCTTGCGATTTCTGGAAGGCTTGCAACCCCTGGTATTTTCGAGGTTATAGAGATCTTAGGAAAGGAGAGTACAAAAAAAAGAATAGAAAGGGCCATAAAGGAGATTTAGTTGAGGCTTGTAAGACTCGAACTCTTTGGTTTCAAATCTTTCTGCGAGAGAACGGTGTTTCATTTTAACGAAGGGATAACTTCCATAGTTGGGCCTAATGGCTGTGGAAAGAGTAACATTGTGGATGCCATAATCTGGACGCTTGGGGAAAGGGGGACAAGGTCGCTACGAATAAAGGACATGGATGACGTAATATTTCACGGGAGTAATGGGAGAAAGGGGCTAAACATAGCAGAGGTAACTATAACCCTCTCTGATGAAAAAGGGGAGTACTCCGTGAGAAGAAGGATATTCAGGGATGGTACGAATGAATATTTTCTGAACGGTAGACCTGTTAGACTCAAAGATATTCATGATTTCTTCCTCGGTACAGGAGTCGGAACGAATAGTTATGCCATTATAGAACAGGGTAGGATAGAGACTTTCGTGCAGATGAAGCCCAAAGAAAGGAAAATACTCATCGACGAAGCAGGAGGGATAACCAGGTTCAAAGAAAAAAAGGAGGAAGCGGAAAAAAGGCTCGAGGAGGTGAGATTAAACCTCGAGAGAGTAGAAGACATACTAAGGGAGGTTCAGAGCTCTTACAAGAAGGCAGAGTTAGAATGGGAAAGGTGGAAAAGGTATATGGAACTTGTGGAAAGGAAGAGAGGTGTGGAAATACAAATTCTCCTCGATGGATTAAGAAGAATGAAGAGAAATTTTGATCGAGCCAATGAGAAGTTCCTGAGACTGAGGGAGGAGATAAATAAAAAGATGGATGAAGAAAGAGCTCTTGAGGAGAGGCTGAATTTAAAGGGAAGAGAGCTTTCGCTGAACGAAAAAGTATTAACCGAACTTGAGCTTAAAGTTGTCGCGAAGGAGAAGGATTTTGAAGCAAAGCTGAAGGAAATAAACTACAAGAGGAATGAAATTAGCCTATTAAGTTTGAGGCGGAAAGAAATAGAGGAAAAAATAAAGGATACGACGGAAAAGATTATTTTCTGCGAAGAGGAACTCAAAAGACTAACGGTTGAGGAGTCCAAAGTCACAGAATATATCAATAGAAGGTCGTCAGAGCTTAAGGCACTCGTAGATCTGGTAAATGAAATGAAGGAAGAGATGAAAGGGAAAGAGATGGAGCTTGAGAAGAAAAGGATGGAGTTTTTTGGCACAGTAAGTGAGCTTACAGAGGTAAACAACAAGATCTCAGAAATTGAAAGAAAAAAGAGAGAGAGGGATGAAAGAGAAAGAAGGATAAAGGAAGAAAAAGAGGGGCTCGAGAAAAGGATCTCATCTCTTGAAGAACAGATCCTAAACCTAAAGGTCAGACTCGAATCGAAGAAGGCAGAATTAGCTGAGTGCGAAAAAAAGTTATCGAAGAGAAATAGGGAACTTATGACACTAAAAGAAGAAATAGAAGAAAGGGAAAGGCTCATTACGTCTTTCCGGATGGAAAAGAAAGCGAAGGAAGAGTATCTTAGGGAACTCGGCCAACTTACAGGGCAGAAAAAGGAGAATGGGGGTCAAAAAAAACTGATTGATGTGATCAAGGTAAATCAAATAGAGGAGGCTTTACTGGAAAGATACTTTGGGAGGGAACTTGAATGTTACGTCATAGAAGAAGGAGCTCATACCTTACATGAGTATCTTACGGCTCCAGGAAACTACATTTTCTTTCCAGAGAAAGGAATATTTGAGAAAAGAGAAGATGGGATAGCCATAAAGTTCAAATGGGTCGAAAGTGGAAAAGAGGCGCTCGATAGAATATTGAGTGGGGAAGAGGGTATATTTGTGAACGGAAGTATTGTTATAGATTCGAGAGGAATTATACTGAAAGAGTCTAATAGGGATACTATTGACCTCAAAGCAGAAAAAGAAAGAAGGAGGATTCAGAAAGAAATTGGAGAATTAGAGGAGAAGATTGAGTTTGTTTCGAAGGAGCACTCTGAGCTATTATCTTCTTGGAACAACTTGGAGAGAGACCACAGGGATTTTATGCAAAAAATCGGATCTTTGAAAAAGGAGAACGAAAACTTGGAGAAAGAGATTTGGACTTACGAAGCCGTACTAAAGGAAGCGGAAGAGAGGCTAAGGAGACTTGATGACTTTGAAGCTTTAGAAGAGGAGACCATATTAGATTCGGAAACCCAGACTGATCTATACGAAAGAAAAGAGCTATTATCGAAAAAAAAGGATGAAAGTGACTCTGAAATAAGGAGTCTTAAGTTTCTTGTGGAAGAGAGTAGAAGGTCATTAGAAGAGGTATGGGAGAGGCAAAGAAAATTGGAAATAGAACTTGAGAGAGAAAAAAGTAAAATCCCGAGGATACAAGCTGAGAAGGGAAACAGAATGAAGGAACTTAAGGAACTTAAGGACTTGGAACTCCGCCTTTTTTCGGAGAGAGAAGAGTGTAAGAAGAGAATTGAAACCGAAATCCTTTCCCTCGAGGCTTTAGAGAAGGATTGCGAGCTGATAAAGGAGGAATGTAATTCCAATGCAAAAAGGGTGGAAGAACTGAAGATAGGGATAGGTTTACTTCATGAGGAGAGAGAGAGAATGGGAAGTGAGCTTAAAGAGAAAAGAAAAGAGATAGAAAGAATAAGGGCAAAATCTGAAGCTTTAGAAAAAGAGGTTCTACTCCTTTCAGAGAAAATTAGTCAGGTAGAAAAAGTCCTGAGCTCAACTTACAATGTCGATCCGGAGATGGCAGAAGGAGAATTAAGCCCTCCCTCTGTCCTTGAAGAAGAAAGGAGGGCTATCGAAGAAGAGATCGAATCCTTAGGTGAGATAAACTTCAGAGCGGAAAAAGAGTATTACGAACTTAAAGAAAGAGCAGAGTTTCTCGAGAAGCAAAAGGAAGACCTGAAATCGGCAATGGAATCGCTAAGAAGAACAATATCTAAGATCGATTCCGTGTCAAAGGACATCTTTTTTGAGACTCTGGATCGGGTAAACGATTATTACAAAAGATACGTACACAGGCTCTTTCTTGGAGGAGAAGGGTATCTTAAGTATAATCCGGAAACAGAGGGAGTGGAGATGTTCGCCCAGCCTCAAGGGAAAAAGATAACAAGGATGGAGATGCTTTCTGGGGGAGAGAAAGCTCTATCCTCTTTGGCCCTTCTTTTTGCCCTCATCGAGGTAAATCCTCCACCATTCTGTTTCATGGATGAAATAGATGCGCCCTTAGATGATGCAAATTTGACTTACCTCCTACAAATGATAAAGGACCTGAGTAAGAAAACACAGATCATCTTTATAACCCACAACAGGCTGACTATGGAGGTCTCCGGAACCATATACGGTATAACTATGGAAGAGGAAGGCGTATCAAAGATCGTCTCTGTCAGATTGTAAGCTATATGTGCTTTGATTTTCTTTGAAAAATGTTTTCCTCTGTGATATTAAATCGAAAAAAAGGAGGAACGATATGCTTGTGAGAGATGTTATGACTACAAACGTGATAACGGTCCCGAGCTCTACCCCGCTCATCGATGCTGAAAGGATCATGCAATTTCACAAAATAGAGAGGCTACCCATAGTGGATAAGGGAAAGCTCGTGGGGATCATCACAAAAAATGACGTGCTTAAAGCTTCTCCGTCCGCAGCCACTTCCCTCTCAAGATCCGAACTCCTCTACCTTCTTGCTAAGCTTACTGTGAAAGAGATAATGAAGACGAATGTCGTGACAGTCACTCCAGATATGCCTATAGAACAGGCGGTCGCACTTGCCCAGGCAAAAAAGGTCGGTGCGCTCGTTGTCGTCGAGAATGGCAAAGTTGTAGGTATAGTTACGACTAACGACATATTTTACAAAGTAGTTAACCCACTCTTTGGTATTGGAGAGAAAGGCACAAGGATAATCATCTTTGGAGGTGGAGAGATAAAGCGCATGTGCGAAATTGTGGATTTCGCTTGTAAAGAGAACCTTCCAATCAAGACGATATGGGCTCTTAAACTTCCCGATTCAGAAAGAACTGAACTCGTTCTCCACATAGACAGGGATGATGTAAGTGACATCGTCGAAAAGCTGAAGAAGATGGGATTCGAAGTGCAAATTAGGCCACACGAACCAGAAATTTCTTGACAAGGAGGTGAAAGTTGAATTAAAGTAGGAATGTAGAATGAAAGTTTAAAAAAAAACTAAGAAAAAGGAGGGGTTATGAAGAAGGTAGTAGTTATCTCATTCATATGTGCAATTTTCTTGGCCACGGTTTCCTATGCACAGGTGAAGATCGGCGCTGTTATTAATATGACTGGACCAGCTTCATCCTGGGGTATTTACCATGCGAAAGGCCATCAAGATTACATCAAGTATGTAAATGAAGTAAAAGGTGGTGTAGGGGGTAAAAAGATAGACCTGACTGTTGTAGACCATGCGTACAAGATTCCGGAAGGATTAAAACACGTGAAGAAGTTCTGTGAGGAAAAGGTTAGCATGCTTGCCACATGGGACACAGGACTTGGTATCCAGACAAAACCTATAATTCAGGAATACAAGATCCCAACGATAAACTACTCTGTTGGACAGGATATACTGAAGCCCCCCATCGATTACATGTACCTCCCTTTTGGTACTTACATTCTTGACTCCTATGCGGTCCTCGAATACATTAAGGCGATACATAAGGGTAAGGAGCAGCCAAAGGTTGGGCTTTTGACGTACAATAACCCTTACGGAAAAACGATACACGAACCGAGCAAGGAGTACGCTAAAAAACATGGAATAAATATAGTTGGGATTGAAGAGTTTCCACCTGCAACAGTCGATTTATCTACCCAGCTTCTAAAACTGAAACAGGCGGGGGCTGAATACGTATTCATGCAGATACTTCCGGCGGGGGTGATTACTGCTCTTAAAGCAGCAGACCAGATTGGCTACAAGGTTCCATTTTTCGGAACCTGGACTTCGACAGATCCTGATTTCTTCAAACTTGGTAAGGGGATAATAAGGGATAGACTGTTTATGCAATTCTGCGGAGCACTTCCTCAGGATGACACACCTGGCATAAAACTCTATAATGAGCTCGTAAAAAGATACAAATCTGTCACTGGTTTTGATACCTCTTACTGGGAAGGGATTATAATCGCGATGATCATGGAAAGAGCCCTTGAAAAGTCGTACAAGATGTTCGGGAATTTTGAGCCAGTGAATGTGAATAAGGCACTTGAAAGTTTCAAGAATGAGGATTTTGGTGGGCTTATCCCTCCGGTTACTTATACGAAAGATAATCACGAGGGATCGTTCGTAGCGAGGATAGTACAGATCCACGAGGATGCGACCTATACTCCAATGACAAATTTCTTTGCTCCAGGAAAAGGCCAGATAAAGGTTCTGAGAGCACCGAAATGAGGGCATTTAGAGGGGAACCTTCCATATACAGTGATGCTCAGCCTGCCAAGAGGCAGGCTGAGCTAAAAATAGAGAACCTTACCCTGAGCTTCGGCGGACTTATGGCCCTCCACGATGTGAGTCTGGAGGTAAAAAATGGTGAGTTTCTAAGTATCATAGGGCCTAATGGTGCGGGTAAAACGAGTCTTCTAAATTGTATAACAGGGTTCTATCATCCCCAAAAGGGTAGGATACTATTCAATGGGGAAGACATAACCGGCCTTCACCCGCATGAGGTGACAAAAAGGGGTATTGGGAGAACGTTTCAGAATATAGAGCTTTTCCCAGGAATGACAGTCCTTGCAAATATCTTCCTTGCCCGGCACCTATACTGCAATTACAGTTTTGCGAAAGCGTCCTTTTTTAGCCGTTCTGTAAAAGAAGAAGAGGTGAAACACAGAAGGATAGTTGAAGAGATAATAGACTTTCTCGAGATGCAACCAATAAGAAAAAAACTTGTAGGTTCTCTCCCTTACGGATTGAGAAAGAGGGTGGAACTCGGGAGAGCTTTGGCTTTGGAACCCAAGCTTTTGATACTCGATGAGCCTTTTGCAGGGATGACTTTAGAAGAAAAAGAAGACATGGTTCGATTTTTGAGGGAAATAAACACGAGATGGAATCAGACGACGATCCTTGTTGAGCATGATATGGCAGTTGTGATGAGTATATCTGAGAGGATCATCGTTCTCAACTTCGGAGAAAAGATCGCTGAAGGCCCACCTGATGTAATCAAAAACCATCCGGAAGTAATAAAAGCTTATCTCGGAGAAGAGGCGTAAGAAGGAGAAAATATATGAAGATAAAGGCGGAATACCTTTCACAGCTCAAAATGTATACAATTCCCCAGATCCTGTACAAGCAGGCTGAACTTCTAAGGGACAGGGTGGCCTTAAGGAAAAAGTGTTTGGGGAGATGGGAGACCGTCAGTTGGAAAGAGTATCTTAATTTTGTCAAGCACGTTGGATTGGGCCTTTATTCTCTTGGGATAAGGAGGGGAGATCACGTAGCCATAATAATGGATAACCAACCAGAGTGGCTTTTTTCTGAGCTCGGTGCTCAGGCTATGGGTGCGGTGACCCTTAATCTATTCACCTCCTCCATCGCAAAGGAACTTTCTGTCATGATCAATAGATTCGGTGCAAAGGTCGTTATTGCGCAGGATCAGGAGCAGGTAGATAAGCTTTTAGAGGTGAGGGATGAAATAAAGGATGTGGTAAAAGTAATCTACGTTGATCCTACAGGGATGAGCTTTTATAAAGATCCATGGCTTCTCAGTTTTAAAGAACTCCTCGATCTCGGTAAAGAATTAGAGACTAAAGAACCAGATCTTTTTGAAAAGGAGCTGTGGAAGGGAAAGAAGGAAGATATAAACCTTATGATGATGACATCAGGAACCACAGGGATCCCAAAGCTTGCCATGCTTAAGCACGAAAACTTCGTGGACATGGCTTTAAAATGGATAGAGTCGGCTCCTATAGAGGTTGGAGATAACTGGATATCCATCACCCCTCCCGCATGGATTGTAGACCAGATGTGGGGTATAGGTGTGGCTATACTTTCAGGCATGGTCATGAATTTCCCGGAAATGCAGGAGACCCTTGCGGAAGACTACAGAGAAATAGGGCCTTCAATAACGATAACCTCTTCCAGATTCTGGGAGGATCTTGCCTCTAAGATACGTGTTAAGATAGACGATAGCGGGTTCATAAAGAGAAAGTTTTATGAGTGGGGATTGAAGATAGGAACCCGAGTCACAGACCTGGAATCAAAGAAGAAAGATGTACCTTTTATTTTAAGGCTCTTGAAAGGCATTTTCAGATACATCGTTTACAGACCTCTACTTGACAGGGTTGGCTGCCTACACATAAAAGCGGCTGTAACAGGTGGGCATCCAATAAGCCCAGATGTGATAAGATTCTTTAGATCCATAGGACTCAATTTGAAGCACGCTTATGGTTTGACAGAGGGTTGCGGGGTTTTCCAAGTTCAGCCCGATGATGAAGTGAAACCCGAAACAGTAGGAAAACCCTTGCCAAGAACTGAAATAAAGATATCTGAGGATAATGAAATCCTTGTGAAGTCCCCATCTCTCTTTGTGGGCTATTATAAGGACGAGGAGGCGACAAAAAAAGCACTCGAGAACGGATATCTTCACACAGGTGATGCAGGTTACATAGACGAGGACGGACACTTAATTGTAATTGGCCGTAAGGAAGAGATAATGAGACTTAAAGGAGGGGAAGCCTTTTCACCCGATTTCATTGAGACGAGACTGAAGTTCAGTCCATACATAAAAGAGGCCGTTGTTTTTGGGGAGGAGAGAGATTACGTTACAGGCTTCATCTGTATAGACTTTGGAAATGTGGGTAGCTGGGCAGAAGCGAGGATGATCCCCTATACGACCTATACCGATCTTTCGCAGCAAAAGCCTGTTGAGGAGCTGATACTCTCTGAGGTGAGAAGGATCAACAACGAGCTTCCAAAGCCCATGAGGCTTAAAAAGATTCTTCTCCTTTATAAGATGCTCGATCCTGATGATGAGGAGCTCACGAGGACCGGGAAAGTGAGGAGAAAATTTGTCTATCAAAGATATATAGACCTTGTAGAAGCAATGTACGCGGGGAAGGATGAGATTGAGGTAACAGGTAAAGTCCAGTACAGGGACGGGCACGTGGGAACGATAACTACGAAAGTAAGAATCCTTGATGTAGAACCCATAGAACAGTAGGAGGTACAAATGGATTTCTTCTTGCAACTTTTGATACAGGGGCTTTCAGTAGGATGTCTTTACGCGATCGCCGCGCTTGGATTTGTCATGATCTTCAAGTCTTCGAGTATATTAAATTTTGCTCATGGTGAGCTTCTGGCTATAGGTGCATATATATTCCTCGTGCTGTCAGTATGGCTTAATCTCCCAATATATCTCGCGTTCATAATAACATTCATTGGAAGTTTTCTGCTTGGCTTTGTAATAGAGCGGTTCTTCTTAAGACCCATGATAGGAGAGGCATTGATCGAGGTTATCATGCTAACCGTGGGGCTTGCTGCTATGTTCAAAGGGCTCTTGCTTTTCATCTTCTCCGGAAATACGTACGTCTACCCAAATTTTCTCCCTGCCGGTTTCAATATAAAAATTGGGAACATATCTATTTCTCCTGTTTATACTGCAACCTTCCTTATAACGATACTTTTCCTGATCATATTCGGTTTATTCTTCAAATATTCCTCGCAGGGGATATACATGAGATCCGTTGCAGATAGCCAGGTAGCAGCCCTTTCCTTAGGTGTCAATGTTAGACGGGTATTTGCCCTCTCTTGGGCCATCGCATCCCTTGTCTGCGCCATGAGCGGGATAGTACTCGGAATACTTAATGGGATAAATGTACACGACCTTTCCAAAATGGGACTCAAGGTTTTTCCTGTTGTAATTCTTGGAGGGCTGGAAAGCATTGGAGGAGCTATAATAGGAGGGCTGATAATAGGTGTGATAGAGACACTTGTGAGTGGCTACTTTTCCACATCCCTTCGTGATGTTGTAGCGTACGTTGTCCTTGTTATCATTTTGATGATTAAGCCCTATGGGCTTTTTGGACTTGTCGAAATAGAGAGGGTTTAACATGAGATTGAGACTCAGGCCGTGCGGAAACTATAAAGAAACGTATATGGAGGAGCTAACGATATTTGAGACGGACTTTGGAAGACTGTGGACTCTCGTGGGAATCGCGCTTCTTTTTCTGGTCATCCCTTTTATATTTGACCAGTATGGCCTCTATGTTTTGAACCACGTAGGAATTTACGCAATCGCCGCTGTGGGGCTTAATATACTCATTGGGTTTACAGGTCAGATCTCTTTGGGGCACGGAGCTTTTTTTGGAGTTGGGGCCTATACTGCGGCCATTCTGATGACAAGGCTTGGAGTATCCTTTGTTCCCGCAATCATCGCTGGTGGGATAATGACAGCCGTTATTGGCCTTGTCTTTGGAATCCCATCATCGAGACTGAAGCACCTTTATCTCACAATTTCTACCCTCGCAGGCCAGTTTATACTTGAGTACATTTTTGTTCACTGGAAATCACTGACAGGAGGTACAGAAGGGATAATACTGCCAAAGTCGACCATATTAGGCTATGCCTTAAAAACCGACCGCGCATTTTACTACGTAATATTCATATGCTTCGTTCTTTTTCTGTGGATCGCAAAAAACATAATCAGAACGAGGTACGGTCGGGCATTCATAGCGATAAGGGACAACGACCAGGCAGCAGAAGGAATGGGAATACCCATATTTAAATACAAACTACTTTCCTTTGCAATAAGCTCATTTTATGCGGGTTTCGCTGGTGCACTCTGGGCAGCGTATGTTGGAAGTATAACACCCGAACCTTTCACTTTCGGGCTTTCAATCGAATTCATAGCCATGATCATAATAGGAGGCTTAGGAAGCATCACAGGAAGCGTATTCGGGGCTACTTTCATAACATTGATAAATGAGCTACTTTCCCAGCTCGCCGCTTACCTTATGAACCTTAAGGGTCTTGCAGGTGTTGCGATGACTATCGCTCCACTCAGAGAGTTCTTCTTCGGCCTCATTATAGTCCTTTTCCTGATCTTCGAGCCGAGGGGGATAGCAGAAGTGTGGAGGATTGTAAAGAGTAGCTTTAGGCTATGGCCATTCTCTTATTAAGGGGGAGGATATGGAAGACAACGTGGCCCTTTTGGTGAACAACATAAGCGTCGTTTACCACGACGTGATACAGGTATTGAAAGGGGTTTCCCTGGAGATAAAAAGGGGTGAGATAGTTTCCCTTCTCGGGAGCAATGGTGCAGGAAAGACAACGACACTTCGGGCCATATCAGGTCTTCTCAAACCTGAAAATGGAAAAGTAACAGAAGGATCCATAATCTTTGAGGGCAAACCAATACATAACCAGCCACCTGAAGTGATAACAAGATTAGGGATAATTCAGGTGTTGGAAGGAAGGGTACCATTCAAATATCTGACTGTTGAAGAAAACTTGAGAGTAGGGACAGCCACGAGGTGGGGGAAGCCTTATAAGGATGATCTGGACCTGGTATATCATTATTTTCCCAGACTCAAAGAATTAAGGAATAGACTTGCAGGATACTGTAGCGGAGGGGAACTTCAGATGCTCGTTATCGGCAGGGCACTTATGGCTCATCCTAAACTCCTATTGCTCGATGAACCATCCCTTGGCCTTGCACCCTTCCTTGTAAAGGAAATTTTCGATATCGTGAAAAAGATAAATGAGGAACAGGGTACAACGATTATGCTCGTTGAGCAGAACGCCAATATGGCACTCAATATTGCAACCTATGGATACGTTATGGAGAACGGGAAGATAGTTATGGAAGGGAAGGCTAAGGATCTGAAAGACAACCCTGATGTTAAAGAATTTTACTTAGGCACAACAGCAAAAGGAATGGTAAAGAGTTATAAGGAGGTAAAGGCATATAAGAGAAGAAAGAGATGGCTGTAAGGAGGACTGAATGGAAAATAAAGACTTTTTCGATAAGTTTGAAGGAATGGAGAGAAAAGAAAGGGAGAGCTACCAGCTTGGGAAACTAAAAGAGCAAATAGGGAGAGCTTACAAAAATTCTATCGCGGTTAAGGAGATATTCGATAAGGCAGGGATAAGGCCGGATGATATAAATAGTTTTGAAGACTTAGAAAAGGTTCCCATAATAAGGAAACCAGATGTGATTGAGCTCCAGAAAAAGTATCCACCCTATGGTGGACTTCTCACAGTTCCAGAAGATGAAGTACAAAGGGTCTTCATAACCCCTGGGCCCATATACCTTCCCCATCAGGTTGAAGAGATCTCCTGGTTCGGAAAGAGTTTTTTCGCTGCAGGATTTAAAAAAGGGGATATAGTTATAAATACACCAACATACCACATGTCCCCTGCGGGCATCCTTTTTCACGAGGGAGCACGGGCTTGCGGAGCGACAGTAGTACCAACGGGTGTGGGGAATACGGATGCCCAGATAAAAACTATGCTCGATCTGAAAGTTACGGGATACGCAGGAATGCCGAGCTTTCTAATGACTATTATAAAAAGGGCTGAAGAGATGGGGTACAATTTCAGAAGGGACTTTAGGCTTAAAAAAGCATGGTTCACTGGAGAGATGCTCCCACCTTCTATGAGGAAGATATTCGAAGAGGAATATGGGATTGACACCTATCAGTGTTACTCCGTTACAGAGCTCGGAGGATGTGTGGCGTACGAGTGTAGAGAAAAGAAGGGTATGCATTTCATGGATGATTATTTCATCGAGATAGTCGATCCGGAAACGGGAAAAAGATTAAAGGAGGGTGAGGTGGGTGAACTTGTAGCGACCCCTCTCCACAATCCTTGCTGGGGACTCGTCAGGTTTGGGACCGGAGATATGACCTCCTACACGACCGAGCCTTGCCCTTGCGGCAGAACCTCCTTCAGGATAACTGGGATTGTGGGAAGAAGTACCGATGCTGTGAAGGTGAGAGGGATGTTCGTTGTTAAGAAACAGATGGAGACATTTTTTTCAAATATAGGTGAAATTGTAAAATACCAGGTAATTGTTGACAGGAAGGGTGAAAGGGATGAAATCCATCTCGTGGCCGAACTGAAAGAGGGGGTAGACAGGGAGGCGTTAAAAAAACGTTTGGATGAAGAATTCCCTAAGAATTTGAGGGTAAGGTTAGACAGCATAGAATTTTGCGAAAGGGGAAGCATTAAGGAAGAGGAGACTCTCATAGATAGAAGGAAATGGGATTAATTCTTTTTTGGTTTTAAATACTGGGAGAAACCTGCGTAGAGCAAGATCATCGAGGCTGCGAGAAAGAATCTGTAAGGTATTCGGATATTCCCGAAGAAAAAGTGAAAATCCACATGTATTGAAATCAGATTCTTGATGAAGCTCTCATCTCCTTTCCATCCTGACGTGAAAAAGGCGGGAACGAAAGATACGATGAATGCAAAAAAAGAAGAAAGAGCTGCTCTTAACTTTGAAGTATTCATTTTTATCCCCTCATAAGTAAGGGGTTAAACCTCGTTTCGTAGTCGAAAACGTCAATCCCTTCTTTCCTCTTCAGGAAATTGACAACCCCGTAAGTCAATGGAGTGAAGATAACTTCGTAGAGAGTTTTGAAAGCCCACTGGTTGAAGATGGTGTAAGCAAGCGTCAAATGAGGGAGAGTACCGTAAAAGGCTATACTTATAAAGACAGCGGAATCTATTCCTTCGCCGACTATCGTGGAACCTATTGTTCTAATCCAGAGAAACCTCCCCTTTGTCTTTATCTTTAGTTTTGCGAGCACGAAGGAGTTTGAGAACTCACCGAAAAGGTAAGCTATGAAAGATGCGAGAAGTAGTCTTGGCGTATATCCAAGAATCTTCTCATATGAAGCCTGCCCATCCCAGAATGAAGCAGGAGGAAGGACCTTTCCAAAGTATGAGGCAAGAACGAAGAGTAGGTTGCAAAAAAAACCGAGCCATATGACCTTTCTTGCCTCAGTGTATCCATAGACCTCAGTGAGTACGTCGCCAAAAATGTAGCTGAGAGGGAAGATGATGATCGCTGCTGGTAAAACAATGCCGAAGATTTCGATGAGCTTAACAGCTATAATGTTGGAGGTTATAAGGCATGTTATGAAAATTGCACAGCAAAGAAGAAACCAAAAGGAATAAGCACCTTTCACCCCGTTCTTTTTTTTCATAACTTCTTATTAACAGAGGTGGGAGCTTGAATTCAACACGATTTTTTCTTTTAATCCTCCAAGCACCAAAAAACCTAAAAGAAAAAGTATAGAAACGAATATTACACCCATTCTCTCACTACGTGTGGAGTAAGAAATCAGACCGAAAACTGTTGGACCCAATATCGCTGAGGATTTTCCCACAAGGCCATAAAGACCAAAGTATTTAGACTCCTCTCCAGGAGGAATAAAGGTGGCAAAAAGGGCTCTTGATGAGGCTTGCACTATGCGTAAGAATGTCCCCCCAGATACACTGAGCAAGACGAAGTGCCATTTGTCGAAGATGATTGAAGCAAGCGCAGTTATGAGGACCCATGCAACGACCGAGAGCCTTAAGGTTTTTTATAACCGATCCCTTCGACATATTTCGATATGACAAAACCCCCGACCATTGCGGAGGCTTGAATCGCAAGGTAGACTAAAACTATTTCTGATGGGGCAAAACCGAGAGTATTCGCAGCATAGATGCTTGAAAATACGATCACAGTGTTTATCCCATCCTCATAGAATAGATATGCAAGAAAGAAACGTTTTAAATCAGAGTCTTTAAAGAGAGTTCTCATAAGTCGAAGGGTCTCGGAGAGACCTTTTTTTGCAGAAAAGAGTATACTCGACTTAATAGGGTCCTTAAGGGGGGAGGAGGAAGAATAAAGGCAAAGAGAA
>Ga0078972_1001526_pt1 | contig 85912 bp, 66 predicted proteins | sample YelNatPaOPGAMG01_FD_67568 | JGI IMG/M metagenome (GOLD analysis project Ga0078972, IMG submission 67568) | Hot spring thermophilic microbial communities from Obsidian Pool, Yellowstone National Park, USA - OP-RAMG-01 (SPADES assembly) (version 2) | ecosystem: Environmental > Aquatic > Thermal...
GTCCCAGGTGATGAGCCAGCCTTGTCTGGTAAGGACGGCTCGGGTTTCGGCGGAGAGGCCGAGGGATTCGAGGGAGGGGCGAGGGATTTCGGTGGGGGTTGGAGTGAGGGTGGGGGTGGGAGTGAGCGTGGGAACAGGAGAGGGGGTGGACGGCTGTCCACCGTCCGCTTGCGGTTTGCGGTCGGCGGTCTGCGGTCTACAAGAGGCGAGGAAGAGGCTGAGGGTCAAAATCAGGCTGAGGGTGCGGGGGAAGCGGGACATGGGGGACCTCCAGAGGGGGGCTGGCGAGAGGGGAGATTGCTTCGCCGCCTTCGGCGGCTCGCGATGACATGGCTGAGTGGTTACGTGAATTATAGCAGACGGCGGACGCCCGTAGCACGGGCTTTCCAGCCCGTCAGGGGAGTGGCCGTCGGCGAAGGAGGAGCGAGGAAAAACTTTGAGTCTTTGTGCCGTGGTGGTTTATTCTTTTCTCACCACAAAGTCACGAAGGCACAGAGTTTACTTTCCGGTAAAGTTGTGGCCCCCCCCATATGTGGTAGAAATAGCACGAAATCGCCTGCCCAACTTCCTCCGAAAATTTGCGCTACACCCTTCCGCAAAAACAGCGTGGCTTGAGCGGACAACCTGGTGTATACTTATTTATTAGAGGAACTCTGTAATATCTTTTCCCCAAGGAGTAGAGAAGCATGCAATCGAAAACCCTCTTTCCCTTGTTTGCGCTGATTGCGCTTATCGTTGTGGTTGGCCTGGCCTGCAGCACAAGCAGCCCGTCGCCAACTCCCACGCCTACCCAGATTCCGCCAACCGACACGCCGCTTCCCACGCCCACCGAAACTCCGCCGCCTACGGCCACGCCGGACTACGCGGCTACCCAGGCGGCTCAGGCCACGGCGGCTGTCGCGGCTCGTCAGGCGGAGATCGAGGCCGAATTGCAGAAACTGGAACTCCCTACAGATAACGGCCACGTGCTTTGGGTACAGGCAGAAGATGTTGCCCTCCACATGGTCGGCGGTATGAATCAAATGGACTATGCGCCATTGGCGGAGGGAATTACTGCCTCAGATTTTGTCCTCAAGGTAGACATGATCTGGGATACCAACAGCTGGCCGGTGTGTGGCCTTGTTTTCCGCGCCAGCGAAGAGGACCTTGGATTTGCCGATTTCTACCTTGTCCAGTTTCTGCGTTTCTCGGGTCTGCCGGCCTGGGATATTGAATATTACAAGCGGGGCGATTACGTTACGACCATTACTCAGAAAGTCCGCTTCTCCGATGCGTTGAAACTGGATAGCGGCGCGGTTAATCAAATCGTTCTCCATGCTGTTGAGAACAACTTTACGGTCTATATCAATGGTCGTCGCCAGGGGCGGTACCCCGATTTCAGCAATATTCTCCACGAAGGCTCCTTTGCGGTAGCCGGTATTCAAGATGGTGGCGAGACGACCTGTACGTTCTCCAACGGCTGGATCTGGTCCTATAAGTAACCGTGTCTGTGATGACCGCCGCCCGGAACCGGGCGGCGGTCAAGCTGAATCTGCCAGCCTGCCTGTCAGTCGTGGCGAAAACGGACGCCCGCCGAGCAGGTGTAGGTGGAGATGGAAAACAGTCTGTCCGGCGCCTGGTCCGGTGTTGATGACCAGCCGGTAACCGCTTTCACGAATGCCTTCCTGTGCCGCCAGCCGCCTTGCTACCAGAATCATGTGCGTCAGCAACGATGCCTGGCTCTCCTCCACGTCGTTCAACGAAGCCAGATGGCGGTTGGGCACAATTAACAGGTGCACCGGCGCTGCCGGGTGAATATCGCGAAAGGCAACTACCTGCTCGTCGCGATATACCACCTGTGCTGGCGCCTGTCCGGCAATAATCTGACAGAAAACACAAGCCATTCTCGTCTCTCCTGCCTGTCGCCGTGTAAAATTTGCCCCCTGCGCTCTGCCGACAATCGAGAGGCCTTGACCTGCCACATCAGGGGCGGGTCACCGTTGCAGGGGCTATCCTTTGTGGATTGTCGTGCTCTTTTGAGAACCCGCGCGGCTTTTTGTGATTATAATCGTTTATACAGGTAAGTCCACTGCAAAACTACCGTGGCGAAAGCCGGAAGTGCAATGTTCTTCGGACTACCTCCTGTACTTTGCTTGTTTGGTGGCCGGGCCACACAATGTTTTTGCCGTCGAGTCACGGTAAAAAGCGTTTTTGATGATCCACTGCCTGTGGCGCGTAACTTTTTATGCGCTCTGACGTAAGTTTAAGTTGTACGTGCCTGATTTTGCCTGACCCATTTGTGATTTCTTTCAGGAGAGTGTCTTATGGAAAATCGTACACGCACCCAACTGGCGCTGGGGATTCTGCTGATGCTTCTGGCAATTTGGTTCACAGCAGTGAAAGTCAACCCTTCCCTGGCCAACTTTATTCCTCCCTTCGCCTGGCCAATGTGGGTGGTCATTGCCGGCGGCATTATTTTGCTCATTGGCCTGCTCACCGGCGCTGCGGGCATGGCGGTTCCGGCCTGCCTTGTAGCCGGCATTGGGGCTATTCTGTACTATCAAAACGCCAGCGGCAACTGGGCTTCCTGGTCGTACATGTGGACTCTGATCCCCGGCTTTGTTGGCGTGGGGAACATTCTGGCCGGGATTCTTGGCCGTGGTTTTCGCGAAGCCTTGCGACACGGGCTGAATCTCATCTTCATCAGCCTGGCGATGTTCCTCGTCTTTGGCGCTATCTTCGGCGGGCTGGATATTTTAGGGCCCTACAGGGAATATGGCCTGGCTATCCTCTGCTTCTTGCTTGGCCTGTGGTTTATCGTGCGCGGTCTCCTGCGCGGGAGGAGGGCTTAACCATGTCCACTTCGCGTTCCCTTTTTTTCTGGGGCAGTGTCCTGGTGCTGCTGGGTCTGTGTTTTGCGCTTAAGGCCGCCGGCGTCATCCAGAATGTTTGGGAATACTTCTGGCCGCTGTTCCTTTTACTGGCCGGCGGCTGGCTGGTGACGGTTGCCCTGCTTCCCGCGCGCGCCACTGTGGAGGGCGAGGAGCGGGTGGTGTTAAATTTGCAAGGCGCACGACAGGCAAACCTCACGGTTGAATATGGCGCAGGCCAGATGCACATCAGCGGTGGAGCACCAGCCGACGCACTCCTGACTGCCAATGGCAGCAGCTTGCACGTTTCCAGCCGTCTGGAAGGGGAACGCTTGACGGCGAAAGTCGAATGTGCGCCGACGTTTGTGCCGTTTCTCGGACCGGAGAGCGGAGTCTGGCGTTTCCGTCTCAACAATGAAGTTCCCCTTCACCTGACCGTTGAAAGCGGTGCCAGTCAGTTAACACTGGATCTGAGTGAGTTGCAGGTCACTTATCTGAAACTGGAGGCCGGCGCGAGCCACGTCACGCTGACCGCGCCGGCGCGCGTCGCCAACGCGTTGCTTGAGATCGAGGCTGGCGCCGCCAGTCTGAATGTCCAGATTCCGCAAGGTGTTGCGGCGCGTGTCCGTCTGGATCAGGCCATTGCGTCCTTTACGATTGACCAGCAACGTTTCCCTCTTTTGCATCCGAATCTGTATCAGTCTGTGGATTACGACCACGCGCCGTACCGTGTTGAGTTGAACATTGAAGCCGGCGTCAGCGCCGTGAACGTTGCCTGAAAGGAGAAAAACCAATGAAACGCATCGATTGGCGTATCGTTGTCGGCTCGCTGCTTATTCTGGCCGGCCTGACGACGTTATTGGAGACTACTGGCCTCATCCCGCCGGATGTAGACCTCTTTTGGGGCATTGTGGGTGGTCTGGCCGGGGCGGCTTTCCTGTATGTCCTTGTCAGCGATCCACGGGCGAACTGGTGGGCGGCATTCCCCGCTATGGTTCTGCTCGGAATCGGGGCGGCGGCTTTGCTGCCCGAGTCACTGGATGGCCTGGCCTTTTTGGGCAGCGTGAGCCTGGCTTTCTGGATTGTCTATTTGTTGAATCGTCAGCACTGGTGGGCCATTATCCCTGGCGGCGTGTTACTCACGCTGGCTGTGGTCTCGGCTTTGTCGGATACCCTCGGCGGCGTGGACACCGGTGGGGTGTTCTTCCTGGGCCTGGGGTTGACGTTCTTGCTGGTAGCGTTGCTCGCTCACTACAGCTGGGCCTATATTCCGGCCGCAGCGTTGATTCTGCTGGCCGTGGCTCTGGGACTGCAATTTGGCACTCTGATGGATTACGTCTGGATTGCTGCTCTGTTTCTCTCCGGCCTGGCGCTGATTCTCTTTGCCTTGCGACGGAGGTGAGTCATCCGTGCCTGTGCTGCGCGTCCGTGACATCTGGAAGAACTACGAGGGGACGCCGCTACTGCGCGGCGTCTCTTTCGATGTCGCCGATGGTGAGACAATTTGCCTGTTGGGGCCTTCGGGCAGTGGCAAGTCCACCCTGCTGCGCATTATCGCTGGTCTGGAGAACGCAGAGAGCGGTTGTGTGGAATGGGAAGGCAGAGACATTTCCGCCGTCCCAGCGCATCGGCGCAATTTTGGCCTGGTCTTTCAAGACTACGCGCTTTTTCCTCACCTGACCGTTGCCGAAAATGTCGCTTTTGGCCTGCGGATGCAGCAATTGCCACGTGCGGAAGTGGCCCGACGCACGGCAGAGGCGTTGGAGCAGGTCAACCTGAAAGGCTTCGCGCACCGGCGCGTCACCGACCTTTCCGGCGGCGAGCAGCAGCGCGTGGCGTTAGCGCGCGCCCTGGCTCCACGTCCGCGCCTGTTAATGTTCGATGAGCCGCTCGGCGCCCTTGACCGCGCTTTGCGCACCGAATTATTAGAGGAATTGCGGCGCCTGCTGCGCGCCAGCCATATCCCTGCCATTTACGTGACCCATGATCAGGAAGAGGCCTTTGCCATAGCCGAGCGCGTCTTGCTCTTGCATGAAGGTCAAATCGTGCGCGCTGGCTCTCCGGCAGAGGTTTGGGACAGGCCGGGATCGGTCTGGGTGGCGCGCTTTCTGGGAGTGGGAAATATTCTCCGCGGTGAGGTGATTGCGCCGGGCGAACCATTCCGCGTTGCCACGCCGGCCGGCTCGTTCGAGGCCCGCTGCACGCACGAACACCGTCCGGGCGATGTGGTTGATTTGTTGGTCCGTCCGCAAGGGGCTCGCCGGAGTCCGGCCGGCAATCTGCGCGGCGTAGTGGTGGACGTGGTGTTTCAGCAGGACCGCTTCCGCCTGACGCTGGACAACGGCCTGTATTTCTATCTGAACGAGCCTTGCGCCATCGGGGAAACCATTTCCCTGGAGATTCCTGCGGGGGCAGTGCAGTGTCTATCCTGATTCCGCGCAGGCGACTCCAGGCAAAACCCGGGCTTTTGTCTTCCTGCCTGTTCAAACAGCCTGAAAAAGTCTTCCGGGGCAGGCTTTCCTGACTGCCCAAATGGCGAAAACTTGCTTAACGCGGCAATCCGCCGCAGGCGCTCCGGATGCCGCTGGAAACCACACCGGCGGCGAGTATCGAGAAATATCCTCCGCAAAGCAGGGGGACCGGGAATCACCCAGTCCTGTTCTGGCAAAGGCTGGCAGGGATACCAGCCCTACGCAGCGCTTGCTTAATAAGCGCTGGGATTATTTGTCAAGAAAGGAATGCTGATGCCCAGAATCGGGACCAGAATGATCAGACAGGCGGCGCAGAATCCAAGAGCAATGGCGGTGTAGCCCAGGATGAGGCCGGCGGTGGCCATGCCATTGCCGCCGATCATGCCGTTGCTCTTTTTGATTTCGCTTTTCGCCATATGACCACAGATGACAGCGACCAGCGAGCCGAGAAACGGCAAAATCGTCCAGCCACCGATGCCACCGATCAGGCTGATCACCGCCAGCGTGCTGGTAGAGGGCGCTGCGGGGGGCACAGTCGCAGAGGATGGGAAAGGTTCGTTCATGGTGTTCCTCCTTTTCGAAGTGAAAGTATGGGATTAACGGGCGCGGTTTTTGCGTGGACGACGCTCCGTCCACCACCAGAGCATCAGGAACAGAGCCAGGAGAACGAGAATGGTTCCCAGGGCTGGCAGTAAGACAGACAGGATAGAGACAATCGTGGCAGTGACATCTTCAGCGATGCTGACTGGCACGTTGCCGGCGCCGCCGGTAGTGGCGGTCACTGCTGGCCGCACGGCCGCGGCCTTGACGGTATGCACGCCGCCGGCAATCAGCAAGCCGCAAATCAGGGCCAGCAATGGATGGACATCCGTCACGACTTTCGCACTGGCCGCGAAGGCAATCGCCCCCGCCGCCGGGCGGATAAAGGTCTGGATCAGGTCGTTGATATGGTTGATGGCCGGAATCTTATCGGCCAGGAATTCGATGATAATCAGCACACCCAGCGCAATCAGAAACCAGGGATTGGCTATCCAGTCGTAGGGCGGATTGAGCGTGAAGGCCTGCGGAAAGTAATGGGCCACAACGCCAATAATGAACAGCGGGATATAGGCGTTCAGGCCGGCGCTGGCCGAAAGACCAAAGGCGGCCAGGATGGTCATCAGGGCTTCCATCGCACACACCTCCAATCAACGCGCCGGCAGCGGGAACGCGCCCCAGGTGCCGGTCAAAGCAAAGCGGAAAAAATCCATCGCGCCAATTTGCAACCACGCGGTGGTCAAACCCAGTAACAACACTGGCCACAGTTGAGACCAGCGATGGAAAACGTTCTCCTGGCGGGTAATCATTGCCCAGACCAGGCTGTAAACGAGCGTCAGGAGGATCAGCACGCCTGAAGTGCTGACGATCGCCAGGGGATAGAGGATGAACGGGTTTTCCGTCAACACCAGCAGGTCCAGGAGTAGCGTCAGGCCCAGCAACGGCAAAAAAGATTTGAGCGATGGGAAGGCAGCTCGATCGTCGGCCTCAGCCCAAACGGTGGCATTGAACGTGGGGAAAATTATGGCGGCCAGACCCAGGCCCAGCCCGCTGCCGGTCAACAAGCGCAGGGTGTTGTGGGGTGTGTAGAGGTTGCGAATTCGCTCCAGAACCGGATAGCCTGTTTTGGCAAGCATCAGGTAAGAATTGGCGCCATCGACGGCGAAGACCAGAGCCAGGACGCCAAGCAGTGCCAGGACGCTCTTGCCTGGCATGGCGCTGCGGCGCGGCGTGCGCCAGAATTGATAGACCAGCCCGACCACCGCCCCAAGATACATGCCCGAACAACGGGCGCAGAGAGGCAGTTGTCGTTCGCCGATATGAAAGGACCGTTCACTCAGACGATGGCAGACAGCATAGCCAATAGCCTCAAGTTTGCTCCACAGGCCTGGCGGCGTCAGATGCCACCAGAGCGCCAGGCTTCCCAGAGCAATGAGGATCACGATACTGCGGAGAATAACACGGCGGACAGGATGAGTCATACAGCAATTATAAGCGATTTGTGACCACCTACCCACCCGTGTCATGGCGAGCCGCTGAAGGCGGCAAAGCAATCTCAAGTTTCCCAAAAGCAACAAGAGCATTCGTGAGACTCGCGAGGGGATTGCGTCGACGCCTCGGGCGAGCCTCGGCGTGGCCCTATCGCCGCCTCGCAATGACAGTGGATAGGTAAGTACAGCGATTTGCCAATTCGGGAACAAAGCGGTATGATAAACGTCCAAACGTACGGAGGTGACTATGATGAAACAGCGCCTGTTCCTGATCTGTGTTCTGCTCTCGATGTTGGCGGCCTGTCGTGCACAACCTGCGCAGCCGACCGCTACGGAAACTGCCGCGCCGACGCCGACTGCCACCTCGACACCGGTTCCCAGCCCGACTCCCACGCCGGAAGCGACGGTCACATCCGTTCCGGCAGAAGTCGGCCCGAGCGGTTTCCCGCCCGATGTCAACCCGCTGACCGGCCTGAAAGTGGCCGATACCAGCCTCCTGGAGCGGCGTCCGCTGGCGATCAAAGTTGCCAATTTGCCACGCGAATACCGTCCGCAATGGGGGCTTTCGCACGCTGACCTGATCTTTGAGTATTATACGGAGGAGGGCACGACGCGTTTCATTGCTGTTTTTTACGGTCAGAATGCGGAGATGGTAGGCCCGATTCGTTCGGGACGGTTGCTGGACATGCATATTGTACGGGGCTATAAGGCAGTTTTTGCCTTTGGCGGAGCCAGCGATTATCTGCTCCAACGACTCTATCGTTCCGAATTCGCCGACCGGCTGGTGGTAGAGGGGCCTTATGCGCCGCTTTTCCGCTATGATCCGAACGGTGTCAATTACCTGATGGCCGATACCGCCAGATTAAGCGACTTTATTACCAGCAAGGGCGTGGAGAATGGCCGCCAGAATCTGGATGGCATGTTCTTCCGCCTGGTTCCACCCGAAGGTGGACAGCCCGCAGAACGACTCTTTGCGCGTTACTCCGCGGCCATTTACAACCGCTGGGATTACGACCCGGCCAGCGGTAAGTACCTGCGCTTTTCCGATACCGACAACGATACCACCAATGGACAAAACGAGAAATACGCTCTGTTAACCGATCGCCTGAACGGTCAGCCGATTGCTTGTGAAAATGTGGTTGTCCTTCTCGTCACGCATGATGCCTATAGCACGCATCCGGAAATTTGGGATATTTTGTTGTATGGTTCCGGGACGGCTTTTGTTTTCCGCGATGGGCAGGGGTATAAGGTGCGCTGGCAGCGCAATGCCCCGGATGCGGTAGTCTCACTCACGTATGACGATGGTACACCCTTCCCCCTTAAACCCGGCGCCACCTGGTTCGAGGTCATGGGGGCGGCGACGCGAATCACGCAGGACGACCAGGGCTGGCGTTTTGTTCACTGGATGCCGTGAAGCCGTCTGGACAGGCGGAGTCGGTAAGCCCGTGTGCGCTCGCGGCGCAATCAGACATGCTGGCTCGAAACAGGAGCGCGCGGTGGAGCGATGAAAGCGAACAAACTCAACGACCTGGATGCAAAAGCCTGGTTGAAATTCCAGAAGTCCTGGTTTGTCCACAATCCGCCGCCGCGCTCGAAAGAAGTGCTGACGCATCCGGCCAAGTTCCCGGAGACGTTAGCGCAGGAATTCATTGAGTTCTTCACCCGGCGCGGTGGCGTGGTGTTGGATCCAATGGCCGGCACAGGCAGTGCCTTGATCGCCGCGCTACGCGCCGGGCGGAATTCGTACGGTATTGAGTTGAATCCGAAGTACGCGGCCATCGCGCGACAATTCATTGCGACGGAACGTGCAGCGCTGGGTGAAACTGCTCAGGAACTGACGGCAGAAATCTTCTGCGCCGATGCCGCCCGGGCGGCACAATTGCCATTGCCGCCCTGTGACTACGTCCTTACCTCGCCGCCATATTGGGATATGTTGCATGCCAAAGGGGCTTTTACCCAGAAGAGACGCCGCGCGTCCCCTGATCTGGATGTCGTGTACTCGGATGATCCCAATGACCTGGGGAATATTCACGATTACGAGGAGTTTCTGGAAAAACTGGTCTCCATTTATGCTGGTTTGAAGCCCTTGTTACGTCCCGGCGCTTACCTGACGATCATTGTTAAGAATGTCAAGAAGGGCGGTCGCGTGTATCCGCTGGCGTGGGACCTGGGGCGGGCACTGGGGCGTGTCTATACCCTGAAGGACGAAAAAATCTGGTGTCAGGATAACCAGCGTTTGGCGCCTTATGGCCTGGGCAGCGCCTGGGTGAGCAATACCTTCCACCACTACTGTCTGCAGTTCCGCTATGAGGATAAAGCGTAACGGGACATCATGCTACACGAGACGGATTTGATTCGTCTGCCTTACACTCCTGACCTGACCGAGGGCGGCATTGCCTATGCCTGTCGTTCGCTGGCTTATACCTACAATCGCATGGGTGGGACCATGTTCAGCCGTCTGCGGCGGATTGTGGTTGGCGTGGCGGTAGAACTGGCCCTGCGGCGCTATCTTTACGGACAGAATGTGCCCTTTGACGTGTTGGGGGCGACGCCGTTTACCGAACCAGATCGTTACGACATCGCGCTTGGCCGTCATCACTGTGACGTAAAGAGTTATTTGATCTCCCGCCGCCATCAGATTTCCCGGCTGCGCCGACAACCGCAATCGGCGCTTCAGGCGCAGGCGCTCATCCCTGTCGAGCAGTTTATGGCGGAGGGGCATCGTGCAGATGATCTGTATCTCTTCGCCTTTCTGCTTGGTCTGGTGGCGACTTCACGGCAGGAGATGGGGCGTGCCCGGGCCGCTGGCCAGCCGCTCTATCTTGTTCATCCGTTGCCGGAACCGTGGAGCAGGCCGAATTGCTGGCGTCCGCTGGATCGCCTGACGCTGAAGAGCGAGTGTGAAGAGACTCTTCTGGTCGAGTTAGGTGGACAGGACGCCAATCGTGAATTTGTGATCTGGCAATGTGAATTGCCGTCACGCCGGCGTGTGGTGGCGGCCTGTGAGTTCTATACGCTCTGTTACCTGCATGTCAACGCCATGCCATCGGCGCGTGTGGGGGTGTACTCGCCGGTCTGTGGCGCGCCTTACCTGATTCCCCCTGCTGCCTGGGGCAACATCTGGATCTACGGCATGGAAATCTGGCTGCTCGGCTGGCTGACCCACGAGGAATTTCGCCGCCGCGCGATCACGTTAGTCCCCGGCGCCGCGGCTTTCCCCTATGATCGCACGCGGACGAAGAACCTGGCGGTGCCAATGGCGGAATTACAACCGTTATCGCCTTTGCTGGACCGTGTCAGGGAGTGGAGGCAGGTAGCGTGAGGGAGTTCTGGCGCGGTTGTTGCAGCATGGTCAGCATTTGGCGATGCAGCGCTGGCGGAGCGGCCAGAATAGAGAGCGGAGGGGAGAGATAATCCGCTGTACCATCTACGCGGGTCACGATGGCCCCAGCCTCTTCCGCAATCAGCGCGCCGGCCGCGGCATCCCAGGGCTTCAGCGAGAGTTCCCAGTACCCATCGAAACGTCCTGCGGCCACATAGCATAAATCCAGGGCCGCCGATCCCAGACGGCGCACGCCTTGCGTGCACCTGGCAAAACGGACAAAATACTCGAAATTGTCGCGGTCAGTGTGCCAGGCATCGTAGGGGAAGCCGGTCACCAGCAGACTGCGTTGCAGTTCCTGTGTTTGCGAGACGCGCAGCCGCCGTCCGTTTAACCAGGCGCCCTGGCCGCGTTCGGCCAGGAACATTTCATCGCGCAAGGGGTCGTAAACGGCTCCCAGTCGTACAGTGCCGCGGTGTGCATAGGCTATCGAAACGCTGAAGATGGGCACGCCATGCGCGTAGTTAACAGTTCCATCCAGCGGATCAATGTACCACAGATGTTCTTCGCGACCGTCTAACGCGCCGACTTCCTCGGAGAGGATGCGATGGCCGTCAAAACGACGCCGGATCTCTGCCACGAGCAGCGCCTCCGACTGGCCATCCACTTCGGTTACCAGATCAATGACGCCTTTGTAGCGTATTTGATGTTCGCGCTCATAGCCGGCGCGCAGAATCTCGCCAGCCTGACGCGCCAGTTGTTCGAGATCCAATCGAGTAGGAAGCATTGGTCAAAACCCTCAAAACCCTCAAAACAGGGTAACTATGTAGCCCTGTCTCAAAACCGTTGTGGATGTCATGGCGAGGAGCGTTCTTTGCGACGCAGCAATCCCCAGGCGGTCCATTTCGCCTGATAAAGGGGAGATCGCTTCGCTAAAAACGGCTCGCAATGACATGGCTGAGTAGTTACAAAACAGGATTTTAAAAGCAAGATCACGCCCAGGCGATTACCCGCCAGCGCGCGGGAGTGGTCGCAAAGGCCTGACAGGTTTATTGAGCTGTGCGGCGATACTCTTCCAGAATGGAATAGACCTGATTCAGCTCGGCCTGAATCTCATCGCGATCGCGAATGGCTTGCTGAAGCAGGGCTTCAAAGGCCGGGCGCTGATTCTCGGGCAGGGTAGCAATAAGACGTTCTGTGCGCGCAATCTGCGTGTTCTTGTGGCGCAACTTATTCTCCAAACGTTCACGATAGCCCTGGTAGAATTGCTGACTGTTCATCGGTTCTGGCAACGACTCGGGGCCCTGGGTGAGCAATTCGGCTACGGTCAGCAGGAACTCTTCGATATCAATCGGCTTCTCGATGAAGCGCGCCGCGCCCAAATCCATGGCGAAGTTCTTGTCTTCCTGAGTGACGTAAGTAGCCGAGATGAAAATGATCGGAATGTCCCTGGTCGTCGGGTCGGTGCGCAGGCGGTGCGCCAGCGCATAGCCATCCAGTTTGGGCATGAGAATATCCGTTACGACAAGCGCAGGGCGTTCCCTGGCGATCAAGTCCAGGGCTTCCTGTCCGTCTCTGGCAACGATTACCGGGTAACCCTTGAAACGCAGGGTCACTTCCAGGAGTTCCAGGACGTTGGGTACGTCTTCTACAATCAGGATTGGGCCATAAGGTATGCTCATACTATTATTTTACCGCTTTTTTCGGCAAAGAAGGTGCTGGCGCGCCAGCGATCAGTTAGCCACTTTGAACCAGCTGGCCGAAGTTAACCGCGCGCAGCCGGTCGAGAAGGAAATGCTGTGTCTCTATCCAGATGGCCTGCAAGGGGCATTCGTTCTTCATGTCACACTGGCCGGTGGTGCTCACGCACTCGCTGAGCAGGATGGGGCCGTCAATGGCCTCGACGATGTCCAGCAGACTGATGGTGGCCGGGTCGCGCGCCAGCGTAATACCGCCTCCTGCGCCACGCGCGGTATGGATCAAGCCGGCGACGGCGAGTTGGGCGACAATTTTTGCCAGAAACGAGGGGGGGACGTGCATCGCCTGGGCTATCTGGTTGGTCGGCGCACGTTTTTCCGGCTGACGGCTCAGGTACAGAACGGCGCGAATGGCATAATCGGCTTGTTTGGTAATCTGCATATACTATCCTTAAGACAAAATGACGCTACCGGTAACTACCTGCCACCCGCCTCATTGCGAGCCGCCGAAGGCGGCGAAGCAATCTCAAGTTCCCCAAAAGCAACAAGAGCATTTGTGAGACTCGTGATGGGATTGCTTCGGTGGCGTCTCGGGCGAGCCTCGGCGTGGCCTTATGCCGCCTTGCAATGACAGGGGGCAGGTAATTACCGCTACAGGTAAAAACAAGTTATGGCTATTGTATATCTGAATTCTCTGTATCGCAAGGGTAACCGAAAGATGAGTATAATTAGATCATGGCTCAAATCCTTCCAACTGCTGAACCCTTTTTCTTTCCTGGACGGGGGGAGAAAGGCCGCGTGGGATGCCTGGTCATTCATGGTTTCACCGGCACGCCGAAAGAAATGCGCTGGCTGGGAGAATACCTGAATCGTCAGGGATACACTGTCTGTGGCATACGCCTGGCTGGTCATGCGACGCGGCTGGAGGACATGATCCGCTCGCGCTATACCGACTGGCTGCTTTCGGTCGAGGACGGCTATCATTTGTTGCGCGCCTGTACGAATCAGGTCTTCCTGCTCGGTTTGTCCATGGGCGGGGTCCTGGCCTTGACTTCGGCCACGCGTTTGCCGGTGAGCGGTGTGGTGGCGATGTCCACGCCTTACTGTATGCCGCAAGATTTTCCCCTTCCGTTGCCGCTGATGCGTTTCCTCAGTTATTTCCGGCCTTATCTGCCCAAGAATGGCGATCCAGAAAGTGGCTGGTACGATGAGGAGGCACGTCGTCAGCATGTCGCCTATTCGGCCAACCCGTTGCGTTCGGCTGTGGAACTTAAGGTACTGCTGGCGGAGATGCGAGCGGCTTTGCCTCAGGTTCGTGTGCCGGTGCTGCTGATTCATTCGCGTAACGATCCTACGGTGCCGCCTGAGCACATGACTCAACTCTACGAGCACCTGGGAACGGCGCGCAAAGAAATGCTCTGGGTAGAGGGCGCCGGTCATGTGATTACCGAGGAGCCGCCGCGTCCGATGATCTTTGAGGCTGTGGCGCAATTCATCGAGCGCACGGCGGGCAGCGCATGAATTTCAGCCTGGCTATTCTTGGCGCGGCCCTCTTTACCTGGGGGATCGGGGAGGGGATGTTTTTGTATTTCCAGCCCATTTACTTACAGCAACTGGGGGCGAGCACGTTGATGGTGGGCGGAACGTTCAGTCTCTTTGGCGCGGCAATGATGGCAGCCCATATCCCGGCCGGTTACCTTGCGGATCGAATCGGGCGCAAGCCACTGCTGATGCTGGCCTGGGGACTGGGGTTGACGGCGGCCTGGGTCATGGCATGGGCGCGGACGCTGACGGCGTTCGTGGCCGGCTGGCTGCTGTATGGTTTGACTGCCTTTGTCGCTGCGCCCATGAACAGTTATGCTACGGCTGCGCGTGGACGGATGACGCCGGCGCGCGTCATGACGTTGATTTCCGCGGCTTACAATCTGGGCGCAGCAGGTGGCGCTCTGGTCGGCGGTTGGATTGGCGATCACTGGCCGTTGCGCGCAGTGTATCTGGCGGCAGCGACGATTTTCACATTCTCGACGATCCTGGTTTGTTTTCTGCATCCACAACCGCGCCAGGTCCACGATCAACCCTTCTCCGCGGCGCCTTTAAGCCAGAATCGGCGCTATCTTGTGTTTCTGATGGTAACTTTTGTTACGATCTTCGCCATGTATCTGCCCCAACCGTTGACGCCCAGGTTTCTGGAAAGCGAGCGTGGTCTTTCCATCGGGGCCATCGGCTTTTTGGGTTTTTGTGGCTCCCTCGGGAATGCTTTGATCAGCCTGGGACTGGGACGGTTGGAGGCGGCCTGGGGGTTTGCTCTGGCACAGGTGGCCGTGGCCCTGGCAACCACGCTGTTCTGGCAGGGTAGAGACATTGTCTGGTTTGCCTGCGCTTACCTGTTGCTGGGGGGATTCCGCGCCGCACGTTCGCTGGTTTTCGCTCTGATCCGGGACTGGATTGTCCCGGCGCAAATGGGGCTGGCCTATGGAATTGGGGAGGCGGTGAGTTCGCTGGCGCTCGTTCTGGCTCCCCTGCTGGCTGGTTATCTGTATCTGCGTCGGCCGGTGCTGGTCTATCCGGTCGCCCTGACGCTGATTCTGAGCGGCATTCTGATTTTTTCTGCCTTTGTCCTGCGCCGCGAACATCGTGTTGTCGCTTGAGCGGCGGCCACCGGACAACGCTCTGCTTTGTCAGAGAAGGTAGACAGGTGGTGTTCTTCCGGGGTAACTATTCAGCCATGTCATTGCGAGCCGTTTTTTGGCGAAGCAATCTCCCAAATTTATCAGGCCAGATTGACCGCTTGGGGATTGCTTCGTCGCAAAGAACGCTCCTCGCCATGACATGCACAACAGTTTTGATGCAGGGCTGCGTAGTTGCCTTCCGGGAAACGACGGCGGCACTGGTCGTCCTGTCGTCTCTGGCGGCGCAGGAGGGACAGGTTGTGAGGTGGAACGGGAGAGTCAGAGCCAGTCTTTTTTGTAGAAAATGTAGGCGGCGATCCCGCTGGTAATCATGGAAAGCAAAATGATAATGACTAGCATCAAGGGGTGATCGCCGCCGGGCAAGGGTACGTTCATCCCGTACAGGGAAGCAAAGATGGTGGGGATATTGATGATGATGGTCAGGGCGGCCAGAACTTTCATGACGACGTTGAGATTATTGGAGATGATCGAGGCAAAGGCGTCCATCATTTGACTGAGAATGTCGCTGGCAATGTGGGTCATTTCCAGCGCCTGCTGGTTTTCAGTGATTACGTCTTCGAGCAATTCCCGGTCTTCCTCATATTGATTGAACAATTGGGTGCGCTGGAGGCGTTCCATGACGACTTGATTGGAACGCAAGCCGGTGGTGTAATAGACCAGACTCTTTTGGTATTTCAGGATTTCCAGCACTTCGCGATTGCGTGTAGATTGTTGCAACCGGTCTTCGAGTTGCTCCACCGTCTTGTTGATTTCGCGTACATGGGTCAGGTAGCGCGTGGCTGTTTCGAGAAAGATGTAGAGCGCAAAGCGATAGCGTTTACCGGTTTTCAGGCCGCGATATTTGCCGTTGCACAGCGCGCGCGTAATATCGTTCTCATATTTGCAAACGGTAACCACAAAACGGTCGGTCAGGATAATGCTCAGCGGAATCGTGATGTAGGGAATATCTACCCCCGTTCCTTGAAAGTAGGGAATGCGCAAGAGGATCAAGACATACTCTTCATCCCGCTCGGTACGTGCCATCTCATCGAGATCAAGGGCACTGGCAATGAGTTCTGGTTCCAGTCCCCAGGTTTTTAACTGTGCCATTTCCTCAGTCGTTGGGTCAACGACGTGGATCCAGCAGCCATTGGTTACCTCATCGAGTCTGATTAACCCTGCGTCGGTGGTCTTATAGAAGATGAGCATGGCAATTCTCCTGGAGCAGAATGAGAATCAAGGCGGATGCCGGTTGGCCTCCGCCTTACCGGGGGTGGGAATGCCCACCCCTGGCCTGGGCCGTTGACTTGATGGATCGTCATCCAGTGTAAGGGATGTTTCGCTTGTTTCGGTTACCATAGTGTTTACGGTCCTGAAGACGGAGGTCAATTTTAAGCCCCCTGGTGATTTCAGACAAGCGGAAACGCCTCTGGATGGTTGGTTTTCCAGAGGCGCGGGATGCCCGGAGGCAAGTACCACACTTTTTCACCCCAGGGGCGAGTATTTTTTATGGGGTTAGTTGGTTCGGTCCAGTTTGCGAATGACCATGATGACTTTGCCCTGCACGTGGACGTTGTCCGTCTTGTCCACGTAGATTGGCGCCATGGTCGGGTTGGCAGGCTGGAGGCGAATTCGTTTCCCTTCGTCGTAGAAGTATTTGAGGGTGGTTTCATTGCGGTCTTTCAACCAGACGGCCACCATATCGCCGTTGCTGGGCCGTTCGACTTTCTTCATGATGACGAGATCGCCATCGCCGATCATGGCATCAATCATCGAATCGCCCTGCACCTCGAGGGCGAACAGTTCGCTGTTTCGTTCGCGGGCGGGCAGCAGGCTGCGCGCGATGGTCACGCTGCTTTCTGCGTCGTAGTAGTTGAAGTCCGAAGGCGGTACCGGCACCGGTTCACTGGCGAAAATGCGCCCGACGACCGGGATGTGCAAAAAGGAGACGTTATCGCGCACGGGAAGGATGGCGCGCGAAACATTCTGTTCGCGCCGTATCAGCCCCAGTTCTTCCAGTTGCTTCAGGTAGTATGTGACAACGGAGGTGGAGGAAATGCCCGTTGCTTCGCCGATTTCTCGAATGGAGGGGGGATAGCCGTTTTTTTCCAGATACTCCTGGATGAAATTCAGAACCCGTTGATGGCGCGCCGTCAGGCCTTTTCTGGTTCGTACCATGCTACACCTTGACCTTTCTGTAAAAATCGCTCATCTGTGCTATAAACATAATACCAGAACATTCGTTCTGTGTCAAGCCCTACAAAAATGTTGAGGTGGGGAATTGCGGCTTGTAAAAACTTGCACAAACATCGAAGAGATTGTATACTTATAGACAAATGTGTCAGACAAATGTCTTATTCAGGAGGTGTAATGGGCAAGATGTTTCACACAAGGTTATGTTCCCGAATTTCCCCATTTTTTTGTTGAGAGGAGAAGCGCGATGAAAAAAATCAATCTGATTCTGGCCATGCTGGTACTGGCCTCCTTACTTTTGTCAGCCTGCGGTGGCGCAGCCCCCACAGCGGCGCCGGCGACGCCGAAACCGACCGAACCCATGCAAATCATCCCTACGGATACCCCGGCTCCAACACCGACGGCTCCGGTTTTGAAAGTGGGTCAGGTGACTGACCTGGGCGGCATTGATGATAAGTCGTTCAATGCCAGTGCCTGGGCCGGCGTGCAGCAGGCCATAGACGAGTATGGCATCGTCGGCAAGTATCTCGAATCGCAGCAGCAATCGGACTATGCCAAGAATATTCAGCAGTATCTGGATGAGGGCATGGATCTGATTATCACGGTGGGCTTCCTCCTGGGTGTGGATACGGCTACCTTTGCCAAGGCCAATCCGAATCAGAAATTCGCCATCGTGGATTATGCCTATCCCGATTGCTGGCCTGGGGCCGTGGAGGGCAAGGATTGTGGTTCGACGGTTGACTTGCCCAATGTGCGTGGCCTGATGTTCCAGACCGATCAGGCGGCTTTCCTGGCAGGTTATCTGGCGGCGGGAATGACCAAGACCGGCAAGGTGGGCACCTATGGCGGTATCAAGATTCCGACGGTGACCATCTTTATGAAGGGCTTTGAGGCCGGCGTCAAGTATTACAATCAGAAGCACGGCACCAATGTTCAGGTGTTGGGCTGGGAGACGGCCAAGGATGCAGGCCTGTTCACCGGCAACTTCGAATCGACTGACGATGGTCGCCGCTTTGCCGAATCCTTGATGCAGGAAGGCGCTGACATCATCCTGCCGGTGGCTGGACCGGTCGGCCTGGGCACAGCCGCAGTTTGTAAGGAAACCAAAGGCTGCCTCGTCATTGGTGTAGATGCGGACTGGTATGACACGGCGCCGGAATACCGCGAGGTCGAATTGACCAGCGTCTTGAAGAAGATCAATGTGGCGGTTTACAAGACCATTCAGGACGTTCTGAACGGGAAGTTTACCGGCGGCACAGTGACCTACACCATCGCCGATGGCGGTGTGGATATTGCTCCATATCATGAGTTCGACGATGACGTGCCGGCTGATTTGAAGGCCGAGATTGAGCAGGCCAAGCAGGATCTCATCCAGGGTGTGATTACTGTGGATGGGGTTCTGGCAGGTCAGTAAAGGCTCGGCAAACGCGCCGGGGGGAGGACCCTCCCCCCGGCTTTTTATCCTTACCTGTAACTACCTACCATGGCTAATGGAGAACTCTCTGCCTCTTGTCATTGCGAGCGTAGCGAAGCAATCTCCCGGCAAGCAAGGGGATTGCTTCGCCGCCTACGGCGGCTCGCAATGACAAGGATAGATAGTGGGTAGGTTGTTACCCTTACCTTAAGATGCGGAGGGAAGCCCCATGTCCGCTGTGCTGGAATTGCGCGGGATCACGAAGGCATTTCCTGGCGTGCTGGCGAATGATCATGTGGACCTGACTTTGGAGAAAGGGGAGATTCACGCCTTACTTGGCGAAAATGGCGCCGGCAAAACCACCCTGATGAACATCCTTTATGGACTCTACCATCCCGATGAGGGGAAGATTTTTGTTCGTGGCGAGGAGGTCACCATCTCCAGCCCGCGCGATGCCATTGCCCAGGGAATAGGGATGGTGCATCAGCATTTTATGTTGATACCGGTCATGACGGTAGCGGAAAATGTCATGCTGGGGGTTGAAACGACGAAAGGCAGACTGGTGCTGGATGGGGCGGCGGTCGCTCAACGCATTCGTCAGATTTCGGAGCAGTTCGGTCTTGAAGTAGATGCCGGAGCGTATATCAAAGATTTGCCGGTTGGCATACAACAGCGGGTTGAAATTATTAAGGTTTTATACCGTCAGGCAGAGATTTTGATTTTGGATGAGCCGACAGCGGTGCTGACGCCGCAGGAGGTGGACAGTTTGTTCAAAATCCTGCGCGCCCTGACAGCGCAGGGAAAGTCGATCATTTTCATTACGCATAAGTTGAAAGAAGTGTTGGCCATTGCCGATCGCATCACGGTTTTGCGGGGCGGGCATGTGGTGGGCACCGTCAGGCCGGCGGAAGTAACGCAGGAGAAACTGGCCGCGATGATGGTCGGGCGCGAGGTCAATCTGGTGGTGCCGAAGCAGCCGGCCCAACCGAAAGAAGTGGCTTTGCAGGTGGAGAACCTGTATGTGTACGATGAACGCCAGCACCTGGCAGTGCGCGGCGTCTCATTTGAGGTGCGGGCGGGGGAGGTCTTGGGAATTGCTGGCGTGCAAGGCAATGGTCAAACCGAACTGGTCTATGCTTTGACCGGCTTGTTGCCGATTGCCGACGGCGAAGTACGTTTGCTGGGAAAGCCTTTGCAGCATGTCTCCCCGCGCCGGGTGTTGGAACAGGGCGTTGCCCATGTGCCGGAAGATCGTCAGCGGCATGGGCTGGTGCTCTCGTTCCCGGTGCGCGATAACCTGGTGCTGTGTACCTATTATCGTCCGCCCTTTGCACGTGGTCTGGCCTTACAGGAAAAGACGATCGCGGCCACGGCCACGGCGCTGGTGCAGCAATTTGATGTACGCACGCCGGGTATTTTCACGCCAGCCTCTGCGCTGTCGGGCGGGAACCAGCAAAAGGTCATCATTGCCCGCGAATTCTCGCGCCCGATCCAGGTGCTGATTGCGGCGCACCCGACGCGGGGCCTGGATGTCGGCTCAATCGAGTACATTCACAGTCGTATCATTGCCAAACGCGATGAGGGTGTGGCAGTATTGCTGGTCTCGCCTGAGCTGGACGAGATTATCGCGCTTTCGGATCGGATCGCGGTGATGTATCGAGGACAAATTGTGGAAATTGTGCCGGCGCGCGGGGTAAATAAAGAATATCTGGGCCTGCTGATGGCCGGCGTCCGGCCGGCGGAGGCGTTGAAGACCACGCCACGCGGCGGCGAAGAGGTGGTGGAACGAGTCTTCTGAAACAGGAGGCGTCCTTGACCCGAAGGAATTTTCTTTCCAGGAAACTTGCGGACCGCAGGACCTCCCCGGAGCGGCAGCCACGGTCCTCGTTCTGGCAAGAGTTGCTGATACCGGTGCTGGCAGTTTTTACCGGTCTGGTGGCTGGGGCCGTGATCATTGTCGTCACAGATGCGACAGTGATGGCGGCTTATCGCAATTTCTTTCGCGCGCCGTGGCAGGCTTTGCAGGCTACCTGGCAGGCGATTGCCAGTGCCTATGGAGCGTTGTTCTATGGTTCCATTGGCAGCCCGCGCGAACTTCTGGAGGGCTTTCGGCTGTATCAGGCAAGCGGAGATAAACAGGCGTTGTATAAGGCAATCTATCCTTTTACCGAGAGCCTGACAACGGCGACGCCGTATATCTTCGCCGGTCTCGCCGTCGCCCTGGGGTTTCGCTGCGGTTTGTTCAACATTGGCGCCGAAGGTCAATTCTTTATCGGTGCTCTGGCATCGGCCTGGGTAGGGTACAGTCTGCTCGGCGTGCCCTGGTATCTGCATTTACCACTGGCGTTACTGGCGGGGGCAGTGGGGGGCGCGCTCTGGGCGGCGGTGCCGGGCTATCTGAAGGCCGCCACGGGCGCTCATGAAGTGGTCAATACGATTATGATGAACTGGATTGCCTTTCGGCTGAGCGATTGGTTACTCAACGGGCCGATGAAGGCGACCGGCTATCGGCCGGTGACGCCGGTGATAGAAAAAAGCGCCGAACTCCCGCGTTTCTTTCCGGATCCGTTGCGCTTTAACGTTGGCTTTTTCCTGGCGCTGGTAGTTGCTGCGCTGGTGTACTGGTTGCTTTTCAAGACGACTCTCGGCTTTGAGATTCGCGCCGTTGGCGCCAATCCTGATGCCGCTCGCTATGCGGGCATGAACATCAAGCGCAATTTTGTCCTGGCGATGGTGTTGAGTGGGGCTCTGGCGGGGCTGGCCGGCGCCAGTCAGGTTTTGGGTGTGGATCATTGGGTGGGACAGGGTTTTTCGGCTGGCTATGGCTTCGACTCCATCGCGCTGGCCTTGCTGGGGAAAAGCCACCCGCTGGGGGTAGTGCTGGCGGCCTTGTTGTTTGGTTTCCTGCGTAGCGGGGCAACGCGGATGCAGTCGCTGGCCGGAATCCCGATTGACATTATTTCGGTCATTCAGGGGTTGGTCATCGTCTTTGTGGCCGCGCCGGCGATTATCCGCGCCCTGTATCACATCAAGGCGGCTCGCACGGAAGAAATCGTTTTGACGCGCGGCTGGGGAAAGTGAGGGTGCCATGGCGGAGTTGACCCAATCTCTGGCGAAAAAATCCCGACAGCGCCGTCGGTTGACTGGCGGCATTGTACTCCTGCTGACCGGCCTGTTGATGTATGTGCTCTTTGCGACGGGTCTGGAGGCGAACCAGCAGTCAACGCTGGGCCTGAATGCCTTGCGCTCGCAGGCCTTGCCGGTTCCCGATTTAGTTTTGCCGGTGCGAACGACGATTTACGCGCTGATTCTGACGGTGGTCTTTTTGGGCGGCTGGCAGCTGGCGCGAGGCGTGCGGCATACGGGTATCCTGCTGGGCGTGGCGGCGTTTTGCTTTGTGACGGCGTTCCTGGTCTGGGCGGCGCGTGGCACTTCATTCAATCTGGTAGGCATGTTGAGCAGTTCGGTAGTGCGCGCCACGCCCATTGCGCTGGCGGCCCTGTGCGGCGTGATCAGCGAACGGGCTGGCGTGGTCAATATTGCCATTGAAGGAATCATGCTTATCGCCGCGCTGACCTCGGTAGTGGCGGCCACACTGACTCATAACCTGTACGTGGGCTTGCTGGTGGCGGTCTTTTCAGGCGCGCTGGTGGCGGCGCTTCATGCCTGGCTGGTGATCCGCTTCCGGGTGGACCAGATTGTAAGTGGCGTTGCCATCAACATTTTCGGTACGGGCATTACCAGTTTCATTTCCGCCCGTTTTCTAGAGAGAAACACCGACCTGCTCAATAATTCAGGCACTTTCCCCATTCTCCCTGTTCCGCTTCTCTCCAGGATACCCATTTTGGGGCCGATTTTCTTTGAGAACAACCTCATTGTCTATTTGATGCTGCTGCTGGTAGTTCTTTTGCATGGAATCCTGTTTTATACTCCCTGGGGGCTACGTACGCGGGCCGTTGGGGAGCATCCGAAAGCCGCCGATACGCTGGGGGTCAATGTGTTCCTGATGCGTTATGTGAACGTGATTATCGGCGGCGCGATTGCCGGCCTGGGTGGAGCGTATTTCACACTGGGCTCGGTGGGACGCTTTGATGAGATTATGACTGCCGGTAAAGGGTTCATCGGCCTGGCCGCGATGATTTTCGGCAAGTGGACGCCCTTTGGCGCCTTTGCCTCTTCACTCATCTTTGGCTTTGCCGATTCGATGCAGGTGAAATTGCAAATCCTGCGCGTGCCCATTCCCTCAGAATTTCTGGCTATGGCGCCCTATCTGGTGACCATGATTGTTCTGGCTGGTCTGATTGGCCGCGCTGTACCGCCGGCAGCGGATGGTCAACCTTATGAAAAGGAGTGAGGTCGCACAGGGCGGATGAGTGGCCTGAACGGCGAGATGATGCGCGAACGCCGGCGCAGGTGGTTATTCTGGCTATGGCTTGGGGGCATTTTGTTTCCCCTGGCTTTTGCGGTGCAGTATTGGGACGCGGCGCGGCAGGTGTTTGCTTACCTGTTTGCGCCGCGCTGGGTGCACGTGGTGATGCATGCTTTCCTCTATGCTATCCTGGCCGCGTTAGGAGAACAAGTCTTGTTTGCCGGGCGGCGCAAGGCGCTGGCATGGATTTTCGGCTTCGTGTTGCTGGTTGGCGTTGTTCAGGAAGGGCTGCAGCTCCTGCCTCAACGTACCTGGCCGGGTTGGTGGGAGGAAGTGTTCGACGTGAGCGTAGATGTGGGCGGCGCGGCTCTGGGGTTGTGGGCAGGGCGAATCTGGAGACGAAAAAACGCCCCGCTGGGGGGCGTTTCAGGCGGAGAGGGCGGGATTTGAACCCGCGTTCCCTTGCGGGAAACACGCTCTCCAGGCGTGCGCGCTAGACCAGACTACGCGACCTCTCCGTCTTGAGCGCGGCAAATTATACCAGAGAATGCGGCGTGTCAGGGAACGTAGTGAAGCGGCGGAGTGGACAGGCGGCTCTGACGGCGTATTTACCGCCCCAAGCGCTTAAAGTCGTTCTTCCATGGCTTTGGCGGCAGCGGCGGAGCGGGTGCGCACATGGAGTTTTTCGAAGATGGCTTTGAGATGCCGCTTGACGGTGTTGGTGCTGATCAACAATCGTTCGGCGATTTCTTGGTTCGTCATGCCCTGGGCGAGCAGTTCGAGCACTTCGCGTTCGCGATCGGTCAGGGCCGCCAGCTCCCCTTGGGGCTGGCGCGTTTGGGTGGCTTCCCGGGTCAGACGGTGGAAGGCGGCGCGGTCGAACGTCTGTTTTTCCAGACAGGCGAAGATGTGGTACTCGCTGTAGGCGCGCTGGATGGTCGCGCGCGAAGCCGCGCCACTGACGACAATCGTTGGCACGTTCAGCCTCTGCGTCATTTCCAGCAAGCGGTACCCCTCCAGGTCGCTTGCCGGGGTTGGAGTGCGCCAGAAAGCGCCGGATAAGGACAGGTCTACCACGGCGAGGATGAACTTCTCGCGTCGCAGGTCACCGAGGGCTTCTCCATAGCCACTGCAGGCGCGCACGGTAAAGCCGACCTCGGTGAGGAGTTCTGTCAACAGAGCGCGCCAACCGGCGTCATCATCCACAACCAGCGCTTTTTTCCGGCTTTCCCGGCTGGGCGTGGCTGTTTGGGGGAAGGACGGCATCGTTGAGGGCAGAGGGAATGTCGGAGCGGTGGAGAGAGCACGGGCAACGATATCGCGGAACTGGGCACGCTGGAAATTTTCTTTGCGCAGAAAAGTCAGCGCGCCGTACTCGGTCAGCGCCGCAACCGCCAGTTCAACGGTGGCGAAGCCGGTCAACATGATGGTCTGGCAGTTTGGATCGAGGCGGCGCGCCGCGGCCAATACTTGCAGGCCGTCCAGATTATTGTGATCCTTTTCATCCAGGGAAAGGTCAACGACTGCCAGCCGATGCGCTTGCTTCTTGAGACAGGCCAGCGCTTCGGACAAGGTGCCGGCTACCTCTACTTCCAGATTACAATCTGAAAGGATCTCGGCCAGGATTTGCTGCCAGGAAGAATCATCCTCGACGACCAGGGCGCGCGCCAGGGAAGAGTTCATCATGGCTACTCCTCTCCTCGCGGGAGGCGCAGGCGGAAAGTGGCCCCATGCTGGCCATCGCTTTCCACGGTGATTGTGCCGCCCAGGCGGTTGATCAGCGTCTTGACCCACCAGAGTCCGAAGCCCAGTTTGGCGGGACGCGCGCCGCCGCGTCCGGAATAGTTCAGTTCGAAGATGCGTTCGTGCAATTCGGGAGGAACGCCGGGGCCGCTATCGCTGACCGTCACTTCTATCCATGGTCCGTTTACGCTGCCGCGCACGATAATTTGCCCCTTGCCCTGCATGGCTTCGACAGCATTTTCGAAAAGATTGGCAAAAACAAATGTCAGACTGGGCGCGCTGGCCATGACCATTGGCAGGCGCTCCAGCCCTTCGGTCTGGATCGAGACGCCGGGCGGCAAATGGCTGGACTGGATGGCTTCGGCGACGCGCGCAGCCACCTCTACCGCTTCCGGGCGGCTGGGGCGCAGGTGGGAAAGATTTTCGCGCACCGTCCGCAGGGCCTCTGAAGCGCAGCGTTCGATTTCACTCAGGTTGTGCAGCAGATAAGGATCGGTTTCCAGCAAGGAGTGGTATTTATCCTGAATATTCTGCACGCGCACAGGGATAGTGCCTACCTTGTTGTTCAGGTGGTGTAGCAGGTTCGAAGCAATGTCACCTACCGCCGCGAACATTTCTGCGGTGGAACGTTGCTCCTGGACGGCCCGCAGGGCTTGTTGCTGTTGTTCGTTTTGTACGGCCAGGGCGGCATAATGTGCCAGACAGGTCAACACTTTTTTATCCCACTCGGATTCGGCAAAGCGTCCTGGTTCGTCGCTGGTGCTGTAGACGCTGAGAGCCCCTGTGGGGCGGGCGCCCTCTCCAGCAGCGACCGGTACAATCAACGCGCGTGCCCAACGATGACGCCGCGCCAGATCCGGTCGATGGAAGCGTGGATCGTGGCTGACATCCTGGGCGATGACCGGCGCCCGTTCCAGGACTGCCTGACCGGCAAGACTGCCGTGCAGAGGGATGCGGTCTCCGTGTTGGTGGCCGCCGGAGGCCACGCGCATGACCAGTTCTTCGCCTTCAACCAGCCAGATCGCGGCATCGGCGGCATTGAGCAGTTCGCAGGCGGCATGGGTGATGTGGGTCAGCACTTCCTGGCAGGGTTGGGTCAGCAGCAGGCGGGCAATGTCCAACAGGGCATCCAGCAAGCGCACTTCCTGGATTGCCGCCACCGCGTAGGTGGCCAGGGTTTGCAGCAGGTAACGGTCGTCTTCGCTGAAAGCGCCTACTTCCGGGCTTTCCAGGTTCAGGACTCCCTCCAGACGGCCACTGGCGTTGATTAAGGGCACGGCCAGCTCAGAACGCATGGTCAGGCTGGCATCCAGTGGGTAGTACACTTTTGACCAGGGTTCTGCCTGCAAATCGGGAATCAGGATCGCCTGGCGGGAACGTGCGACCCAGGCCATGATGCTGTTGGAATCAAGCGTGATCGCCTCTACCATAGGCTGGTGGAGATGTTCGCCGGCCACTGCGCGCGTGATCAGCGTTTTGCCATCTTTATCCAGCAGGCGGAAGATGCCGTAGCGTGCGTTGGTGACTTCCAGCGCGAATTGCAGGATGAAATGCAGGGTTTCTTCGAGCCGCAGACGCGACGAAATCAACATTGCCGCGCGATGCAGGCGGCGCAAGCTCTCTTCCTTGCGGCTCAAGTCACGGCGCATATCGCTCAACCGATGACTATGGTAAATTGCCATGGCCGCCTGGTTGACGAAGTTCTCGAGCATCAGCAGTTCCAGGCGATTAAAGTGACGTTGCTGGTGCAGATATACGTATAGCGCGCCGACGGCCTGTTGAGCAACGATCAGGGGGAAACAGGCGGTCACCTGCACTCCCAGGGCCCGATAGTAAGGATGCACGTCCAGGTCGGGTTCTTCGTAGGAGAGCACGCGGCGGCGTTGCTCGATGGCGCGCATGCCAATCCCGTTGGGACGGGGGGCGTCCTCTGGGTCGGGCAGGCGGCGGGGGGAATGACGGTTGATCTCGCCGGCGGAAACGCGCGAGGCCGGTTCGAACGCTTTGCGCCCAGCATCGAAGGTGTAAATGACTGCCGAGGCGCCAGGGATCACGCGAATGGCGCTCTCGACAATCAGGCGCAGTGTCTCTTCACCGTTGCCGACATTGTCAGGCGCAAGGCTATTGATGGTCGCGCCGACCTGATTGAGGCTGGCCAGTGCCTCTAACAGGCGGGAATCCGGGTCGGAAAGCGGGGAGGCATGCTGTTTCATGCTACGGGAATTTTAACACGCGTCCGGCGCCGCACAGTGGCAAAAAAAGGCTGAAGCAGGGCCTCAGCCTTTCCCGGTCAAGGTCGAAGTGCGCGAAAGCGGTTGTGCTGATCAAATGTCATAGTACAGAACGAACTCGTACGGGGTGGGGCGTATGCGCACCGGGTCCAGTTCATTCTTGCGCTTGTAGGTGATGTAGGCCTCCAGCAGGTCAGTGGTGAAAACATCGCCTTTGAGCAGGAATTCGTGGTCGGCTTCCAGCGCATCCAGCACCTCGCCCAGTGAACCGGGCACCTGTTTGATCATTCTGGCTTCCTCAGGCGGGAGTTCGTAGAGGTCCTTGTCTATGGGTTCGCCGGGATCAATGCGATTCTGGATGCCATCCAGGCCGGCCATCAGCAAGGCGGCAAAGCACAGGTAGGGGTTGCAGGAAGGATCGGGCGCGCGAAACTCAATTCGTTTGGCTTTTGGATTCTTGGTGACGGGGATGCGGCAAATGGCCGAACGGTTGCGCTGCGAGTAGGCCAGGTTGACCGGCGCCTCATACCCCGGCACCAGACGCCGGAAAGAATTGGTGGTGGGAGAAGTCAGCGCCAGCAAGGCCGGGGCATGTTTGAGCAGGCCGCCGATGTAGTACTTCGCGGTCTCGGAAAGGCCAGCGTAGCCAGCGGGATCGTAGAACACATTGGTATCGCCTTTCCAGAGTGATTGATGACAGTGCATGCCGGAGCCGTTATCGCCAAAGAGCGGTTTGGGCATGAACGTGACCGTCTTGCCATGCTGGCGGGCGACGTTCTTGGCAATGTACTTATAAATCAGAAGTTTATCGGCCATGCGCGTCAGGCTGTCGAAGCGCATGCCCAGTTCGCTCTGACCGGCAGTCGCGACTTCGTGATGGTGGATTTCCGTCGGAACGCCTGCTTCTTCCAGGGCCATGACGATTCTTGAACGTATTTCTTGCAGGGTGTCGGCCGGCGGCACAGGAAAATAGCCGCGCTTGGGTTGAATCTGACCGCCTTTGCTATTCTCGGCTCCGCTGTTCCACCAGCCTTCGACGCTATCGATCTCATAGAAGGCTTTATTGACGTCGCTGGCGTAACGCACGCTGTCGAAAATGAAGAACTCGGCTTCCGGGCCGATAAAGACGGTATCGGCAATGCCGGTCTGCTTCAAATAGGCCTCCGCCTTGCGCGCCACATAACGCGGATCGCGGCTGTAAGGCTGGAGGGTGACGGGATCATACACATCGCAGGTAATGACCAGCGTGGGAATGGAGGCGACCGGGTCAACGAAGGCGGTCACCGGATCCGGCATCAAGAGCATGTCGGATTCGTGAATCTCCTGGAAACCGCGGATTGAAGAACCATCGAAGGGGATGCCGTTCTCGAACAATTCTTCGTGGAGGCGGTGCGCCGGAATGGTGAAATGCTGCCAGGTCCCCGGCAGGTCAATGAAGCGCAGGTCTACCATTTTGACGTTCTTACCCATTTCCAGCACGTCTTTGATTGTCGGTGTCATGTTGGGTCTCCTTTTCAATTGATCAGGATCGTGGCCTCGGGTGAGACATTGGCATTATAAAACATGCCAGCGGTCAGTCCATTACCCAAAAGGAGTATTCTACCTTACGATTGTACCGCGTTCTCGTCAAGAGATCGCTGGCGTCTGGCTGGCTTCCCTTCGGGCGTCAATATCGCCTTCATACATCAATGCCTGACGGCCTCGCTCGCTGGTGCGAATGCGAATTACATCTTCGACCGGGTAGATGAAGATGATGCCGTCTCCTTTTTCGCCTGTACGGGCGGCGTCACAAATTACGGCAGGTTAGTTTCACCCATCAGGTAACGGTCACATTCTCGCGCTGCTTCGCGTCCTTCGCGAATGGCCCAGACTACCAGACTCTGGCCGCGATGCATGTCGCCGGCGACAAATATGCCGGGGACGGAGGTGGCGTAGCGTCCAGGAGCCGTGCGCACGTTGCCGCGTTCGTCTCGTGCGACTCCTAACTGGTCGAGCAGAGAGTTTTCCGGACCCAGGAAGCCCATTGCCAGCAACACCAGTTGGGCCGGATATACCTGTTCTGTGCCGGGAATCGGGCGCGGCGTTGGCCGCCCGTTTTCATCCTTGACCCACTCAACCTGGACCACGTGGACGGCGCGCACGTGTCCCTGCTCATCGCCTTCGAAGCGGGTGGCGGTGGTGAGGTAGCGACGCGGGTCTGCTCCGTGGAGCGCCAGGTATTCTTCGTGCCCGTAATCCAGACGGTAGATTTTAGGCCATTCGGGCCAGGGATTATCGGGCTGGCGCGTATCCGGCGGACGAGGCAGAATCTCCAGCTGGGTCACGCTTCGACAGCCCTGCCGCAACGCCGTGGCGACGCAGTCGGTGCCGGTATCTCCGCCACCGATCACGACTACGTCTTTTCCGGCGGCGGAGATAAACGGGTAACCAAAGGCTCCTTCGATTTGAACATCGCCGTGCTGCTGATCGAGCAGGTGCTTGGTGTTGCCGTGCAGGTATTCCACGGCGAAGTGAATGCCGGCCAGTTCACGCCCCGGCACAGACAGGTCGCGCGGCCTGGTTGCTCCGCCACAGAGAACAACAGCCTGAAACTCGCGCAGCAGCTTCTCCACCGGATAATTTTTCCCTACCTCCACGTTGATCACAAATTTCACGCCCTCCGCGGCCATCAAATCCAGACGGCGTTGGACAATGCGCTTGTCCAGTTTCATGTTGGGAATGCCGTACATGAGCAAGCCTCCCACGCGGTCAGCGCGTTCAAAGACGGTCACCGCGTGCCCAGCCTGATTGAGCTGGTCGGCACAGGCCAGGCCTGCCGGCCCCGAACCGATAATGGCCACTCGTTTCCCTGTGCGTTGCGTGGGTGGACGCGGAGTCATCCATCCCTCCCGGAAGCCGCGCTCAATAATGGCCAGTTCGATGGCTTTGATGGTCACGGGCGGTTCGTTAATTCCCAGGGTGCAGGAGCCTTCACAGGGAGCCGGGCAAACGCGCCCGGTGAATTCGGGAAAGTTGTTCGTCTTTAGCAAACGTTCGAGGGCCTCACGCCACAGACCGCGGTACACCAGATCGTTCCATTCCGGAATCAGGTTATGGATAGGACAGCCAACGGCCATGCCGCGCAGGAGAATACCGGCATGGCAGAACGGCGTGCCGCAGTCCATACAGCGCGCCGCCTGACGCGATAATCTCTCTTCCGTGTGGTCAAGATGGAATTCCTGCCAGTCCCGGATACGTTCCTGAGGGGGACGTTCCGGCGGCAGTTCGCGAGAATATTCCAGAAAACCGCCTGGCTTGCTCATCGTTCACTCCATGAGTTAATTCCCGGTCACGCGGACGGGATCGCTCTTGTTGCGCTCGAAGGCCATCATGATGGCTTCCTCACCGCGCAGGCCGTGCGCTTCGGCTTCCTGAATTGCCAGAAGCATGCGTTTGTAATCTTTGGGGAACACCTTGACGAATCTGGCTACCATGGCCTCCCAGTCGGCAAGGATACGTTGCGCCAGTGCGCTGCCGGTCAATGCTTGATGGCGGCGAATCAAGTCCTTTACCTGCTGAATTTCCGCCGGATTGTCGAGGGGTTCCAGGTCCACCATTTCCTGATTGCATCGCGAGGCAAAATCGCCGTTCCAATCCAGCACATAAGCGATTCCGCCCGACATGCCGGCGGCAAAATTGCGACCGACGCGACCCAGGACGACAACCCGGCCACCGGTCATATACTCACAGCCGTGATCGCCTACGCCTTCCACGACGGCGATAGCGCCGCTGTTACGGACACAGAAGCGCTCCCCGGCCAGGCCGCGAATATACGCTTCGCCGCCGGTGGCGCCATAGAGCGCGACATTGCCGATGATGATATTTTCTTCGGCAGCGAAGGTCGCCGTCGCAGGCGGATAGACGATGATCTTTCCCCCTGAAAGGCCTTTCCCCAGGTAATCATTGGCCTCTCCCTCCAGAAGCAGGGTGATGCCCGGGGGAAGAAAAGCGCCGAAACTTTGACCTGCCGAACCCTGAAAATGCAGGCGGATGGTATCCTCAGGGAGGCCGGCGGCGCCGTAGAGTCGGGTCACTTCGTATCCCAGCAATGTGCCTGCGGCGCGATGGATGTTACGGATGGGCAACGTGGCTTCCACCGGCTGACGATCTTGCAAAGCCGGCTGGCACAACGGCAGCAGCGTCGTATAGTCCAGGGATTGCTCCACGCCATGCTGTTGCCTGGTGCGGCAGCGCAAGCTCCCCGCATCATCTACTTCGGGCTGATAGAGGATGCAGGAGAGATCGAGAGTCCTGGCTTTCCAGTGTTCGATGGATGGCCGGACGGTCAGCCTGTCGCAGCGCCCGATCATTTCGTCCATGGTGCGAAAGCCCAGTTGGGCCATCAATTCACGCACCTCCTGCGCAATAAAGCGCATCAGGTTGACCACATATTCTGGCTTGCCGCTGAATTTCTTGCGAAGTTCCGGATTTTGGGTAGCGACGCCTACCGGACAGGTATCCTGATGACAGGCGCGCATCATGACGCATCCCAGGGCGATTAGCGGGGCCGTAGCAAAGCCGAACTCCTCCGCGCCCAACAAAGCGGCGATCACCACGTCCCGTCCGGTCATTAATTTCCCGTCCGTTTCGATCACGATGCGCTCGCGCAGGTTGTTCAGTACCAGCGTCTGGTGTGTCTCCGCAAGACCAAGTTCCCAGGGCAGGCCAGCATGTTTGATGCTGCTCAGCGGTGAGGCTCCGGTGCCACCATCGTAACCGCTGATCAACACCACGTCCGCATGGCCTTTCGCCACGCCCGCCGCCACTGTCCCGACGCCGACTTCGGCCACCAGTTTGACGCTGATGCGCGCCGCCGGGTTGGCGTTCTTCAGGTCATAGATCAATTGCGCCAGGTCTTCAATCGAGTAGATATCGTGATGAGGCGGCGGAGAAATCAACCCGACGCCAGGAGTGGAGTGGCGCACCCGCGCGATCCAGGGATATACTTTGCGGCCCGGCAATTGCCCGCCCTCGCCCGGCTTGGCGCCCTGGGCAATCTTGATTTGCAGTTCGTCTGCATTGACCAGATAGTCACTGGTCACGCCGAAGCGCGCCGAGGCCACTTGCTTGATGGCGCTGCGTTTCGAATCCCCGTTCGGCAGGGGAATGAAACGCGCCGGGTCTTCGCCTCCCTCGCCGGTGTTGCTTTTGCCGCCCAGGCGATTCATGGCAATGGCCAGCGCCTCGTGAGCCTCCTGGCTGATTGAGCCGTAACTCATCGCCCCGGTTTTGAAACGTTTGCAAATGGATTCAACCGGTTCTACTTCATCCAGAGGCACAGGTTCGGGGGCAAAGCGGAAGTCCAGCAGGCCGCGCAAGGTGGCGACCTGAGTAAACTGCTCGTATATCAGGCGGGAATATTCCTGGTAGAGCGCGTAATTGTTCTCGCGGCAGGCGCGCTGCAGCAGGTAGATGGTCTGAGGGTTGTAGAGGTGATGCTCGCCTTCGTATCGCCATTGATACTCACCGCCTGATTCCAGGGCGTCCCCTCCGCTCTGCTTTTTGTAGCCCGCGTCATGCCGCATCTGCGCCTCGCGTGCAATGGCTTCCAGGTCTATGCCTCCCAGGCGAGAGGTTGTTCCGGCGAAGTATTCGTCAATGACGCCTGGATGGATGCCGACGGCCTCAAAGATTTGCGCTCCGCAATAACTCTGGATGGACGAAATGCCCATCTTTGACATGGTCTTGACGATGCCTTTTAGCGCGGCTTTGACATAGTTTTTTATCGCCTGTTGCGCGTCGCGTATCCCCAGTAAGCCGCGCTGCACCATGTCCTCGATGGTCTCGAATGCCAGGTAAGGATTGATGGCCGTGGCCCCGTAACCGATCAGGGCGGCGAAATGGTGAATCTCGCGCGGCTCGCCGCTTTCGAGAATCAGTCCGACCTGAGTCCGGGTGCCCATTTCAATCAGGTGATGATGCAACCCCGAGACTGCCAGCAGAGCCGGAATGGGGACGCTTTCTCGGTCCACGCCGCGATCGGAGAGAATAATCAGATTGACCCCGCGGGCGATGGCTTCGTCGGCTGCTCGATACAGGGAGGCCATGGCGGCTTTCAGTCCGGCGCCGCCGGAGTGCGCCGGGAAGAGAATGGGCAGGGTGATGCCCAAAAAGCCCGGCAGTTTGGTATGGCGAATTTTCGCCAGTTCTTCGTTGGTCAGGATGGGGGAATCCAGACGAATCTGGTGGCAGCTCTGGGGCGAGGGGGTCAAAATATTATGCTCTGCGCCAACCATGACCTCGGTGGAGAAGACCAGCCGCTCGCGCTCCGAGTCAATGGGCGGATTGGTCACCTGCGCAAAGAGTTGTTTGAAGTAGTTGTAGAGGAGTTCGGGCCTTTGTGAGAGAACTGCCAGTGGGGCGTCGTTCCCCATCGAACCCACCGCCTCGACGCCGGCCTCTGCCATCGGGCCGATCAACATGCGCAGGTCTTCCAGGGTGTACCCGAAAGCGCATTGTCGCTGGAACAACGTTGACGGGTCGGAGGTGGGCAGGTGCTCGGGCCTGGGTTCGGGCAGGTGCTCCAGCCGCACCTGATACTTGTTCAGCCAGTCGCGGTAAGGATGCTGGCTTGCCAGTTGATGCTTGATTTCCTCGTCGCTGATGATACGCTTCTGAAGAGTGTCCACAAGCAACATACGCCCTGCTTCCAGCCGTCCTTTGTAGGCGATCATTTCGGGGGGAATATCCAGGACGCCGGCTTCGGAGCCCAGAATCAACAGGTCGTCTTTGGTGAGATAGTAGCGCGCCGGACGCAGCCCGTTGCGGTCCAACACCGCTCCTGCCAGAATGCCATCGCTAAAGGCCATGGCGGCCGGCCCGTCCCAGGGTTCCATCAGATTCGCGTGGAACTCGTAATAGGCGCGTTTCTCTTCGCTCATGTGGACGTTGTTTGACCAGGGTTCTGGGATCATCATGGTTATTGCCTGAGGCAGGGAACGCCCGGCCAGCACCAGGAATTCCAGAACATTGTCAAACATGGCTGAATCACTCCCATCGGGTTGAATGATGGGCAGAATTTTCGGCAGGTCCTCGCCGAAAAGGTCGGAGTGTAGATGTTTCTCCTGAGCGCGGAACCAGTTGACGTTACCGCGCAGGGTGTTGATTTCGCCGTTATGAACGAGGTAGCGCAGGGGTTGCGCCCGTTCCCAACTGGGAAAGGTGTTGGTGCTAAAGCGCGAATGCACCAGCGCAATCGCGCTTTCCATATCTGGGGCGGAAAGATCGTCAAAATAATCCCGCAACTGGTAGGTGATGAACATCCCCTTATACACAATGGTCTTGTACGACAGGCTGGCGATATAGAAATACTCGCCTCCCTCCAGGCGGTGACTGTACCGAATCTCTTTTTCGGCGCGCCGGCGGATGACATACAACTTGCGTTCAAACTCCATGTCATCGCGAAGATTGGGGTTGCGGGCGATGAAGACCTGGCGGATTTTCGGTTCGGCGCGGCGGGCGGTCGCGCCGAGGTCAGTTCCTTTGTTTACCCTCACCGAGCGCCAACCGATGACTCGCTGACCTTCGGAAGCCACGATGTTCTCGAAGTGAATCTCGCATGCCCGGCGATGATTGACATCTGGCGGGAGGAACACCATCCCCACGCCATACTGGCCAGGTTCGGGCAGACTGAAGCCTTTCCCGTTGGCTTTACGCTGCAGAAAAGCGTGCGGCACCTGGAGCAAGATGCCGGCCCCATCGCCGGTATTTGGCTCCGCGCCGCGCGCGCCGCGGTGAGTCAGGTTCTCGAGAATCGTCAACGCTTGCTCCACCACGCGGTGTGAGCGTTCCCCCCGGATGTTGACCACCATGCCGATGCCGCAGGCATCGTGCTCACAGGCAGGGGAATACAGTCCCTGATTGGCCTCCTTGCTCTGGCGCATAATCAGACTCCATCAACAGGTTGTCTTATCATTTTATGAGGAAACCCCTGGTCGTTAAATTACCTGTTTGGGTAATATTTTGGGCTATCTCAGGCTGTCTTTCTGGTAACACTGTGCTGGCTGCAGGGCGGTCAACGTTCCTCATGTCCGTTACATGTCCGTCCGATGTCCGTTGAGCCGTTGTAATGGTCTGAGGGGAAGCATATACTGATTATGGTCACGCTCTTTGTAGTCAGGAGCGAGGCAGGTTGTGTTGTACCTGTTCCCCTGTGGTGAAAAGGGGACACAGGGGCTGGTGTTTTCCCGGTTGGGAAAGGAGGTGGTGTTCGGACAAGGCGAGGCTGACAAACAGAAACTTCCTGCTCGTTCGCCGATATTTGTGATTTTACGGAAAGGAGAGAATCGCTATGTCTAGAAAATTCTGGTATGGCCTTCTGGCCAGTCTCGTGGTGCTCACCCTGGCGCTTTCGGCGTGTGGGCCCAAGCAGCCGGCGGAGCGGCATCTGCAAATCTATCACTGGTGGACTGCGCCCGGTGAGCGCGAGGCAGCGGATGCCATGTTCGCGGCCCTTAAAGCCGCCTATCCGGATATTATTGTGGACGAGAATCCCAATCCGGGCGGGGGCGGTGTTAATCAACGCGTCGTTCTCCAGTCGCGTATCGCGGCTGGCGACTATCCCGACACCTTCCAGACTCTGGGCGGGGCGGAATTGAAGAACTACGTGGATAGCGGCGTTTTGAAGCCTTTGGATGATTTCTACAAGGAAACGGGATACGACAAGGTCATCCCCGGTCCATTGCTGAAGGCTGTTTCGGTGAACGGCCATCCCTATGTCGTGCCGTTGAACATGCACATCCAGAATATTCTCTATTACAACAAGAAACTGTTCGACGAGCTCCAACTGGCTGCTCCGACCACCTTCGATGAATTGATTGCGGCCTGTGAAACCATCAAAACTGCCAAACCTGACATGGTTTGCCTGGGCCTGGGCTCAAAGGAGAAATGGGAGGATGCCTTTGTCTTTGACAGCATCTACCTGGAACTCGCCGGGCCGGAGAATTATGTCAAACTCTATAAAGGGGAGATTGATGTCACGCAGGATGCCAACTATAAGACGGCGCTGGAGCGCTTTGCGCAACTGATTCCTTACATCAACACTGATCACTCCAGCCTGACGTGGGACCAGGCAGTGGCGCTTGTCGGTTCAGGAAAGGCGGCCATGACCCTGATGGGCACCTGGGCGATTGGAGCGTTCACCAAAGGCTCTAACTGGCAACCCGGCGTGGACTTTGGGGCGGTCACCTTCCCTCAGAAACCCGAGCGCATTCTGCTCTTCCACCCCGACACCTATGGTATTACGGTCAAAGCCCCCAATCCCTCCGCTACCATGGATTGGCTAAAGGTGGTGGCCTCGGCAGATTTGCAAATCCCGACGGATGTGACGCAGGGCGGCCTCTTCGCTCGTACCGATATCGATCCGAAGAAATTCCCTGATCCAATTCGCCAGGAAATGCAACAGTTCGTCAGCCAGCATCCCGACAAACTGATTCTTGATCAACATGGCAGCATCCTGCCGGCCACGGCTCAATCGGCTTACTGGGATATCCTGTCCTCTTTCCTGGTCAACCCGGATGTGAACGCCACCATTCAGGCTGTGGCAAACATGATGGTCACCTATGACGTAAAGAACGCTTCGGCCTGGTATCAGTGGCCGTAAATCTGGCTGCCGCAATACCTGTCGAAGTAACGAAGACGGGGTAAAATTCAGGTAGGGATGCATTCTGGCATCCCTACCTGAATATAATAAAGAAAGCAGGTGCCTGGTCCGATGGATGCCTCTTCTTTGCCTAAACGACAGAAAGGTGGGGGGAATTTCTGGGAGACACTGGTGTTTTTGTTTCCTCTCCTCTTTTTTGTTGTTTTGCTGTATGCCGCTCTGCTGTGGACCGTGTATGTCTCGTTCGCGGATTGGAAAATCGTTGTTCCAGATTACACGTTCAGCGGTCTCAAGTGGTATCGGTTTTTGGTTCAGCAGCCACGCTTTGCAGTTGACATCAAGAACAACCTTATCTGGTTGATTGTCGGCGTGCTGCCAACAGTCTTCCTGGCCATCTTTCTGGCTTATTTCCTGGAAATCTCCCATTTTCCGAAAATTGAAAATTACATTCGCACCCTGATTCTCTACCCGGTGGCCATGTCGTTCATCGTCACTGGGACAATCTGGTCCTGGATGTATGAACCGGGGCGCGGCGTCTTCAATACCATCCTGCGTAGTTTGGGATTCAATGCCAGTCTCCCCTATGCTACTGACCCACGAACGGCTACTTACTGGCTGGTGTTAATCTTTATCTGGCAGTATCTGGGCTTCGCGGTCATCATCATCCAGGCTTCCTTCCGCACAACGGAATTGCAGGAGATGGTGGAAGCCGCTACTGTAGACGGCGCCTCTCGTCTGCGAATTTTGTTCCAGATTGTCATCCCCAATATCCGCTCTGGCTTGCTGGTTTTGGTCTCTCTGCTGCTGATTTCTTCCTTGAAGGTCTTTGATATTGTGTTCATTGTCACCTATGGTGGGCCAGGAATTGCCACGGATGTCCTCTCGATGAATATGTGGGTGACCACTTTTCAACAGCATTTGGTTTCTGCCGGGGCGGGCCTGGGGGTCATTATCTTCTTGATGGCATTTATTCTGGTCATCCCCTATACGCTTTATGCTCTCAACAAGTGGTTCGAATGAAAACCAACAGCCTTTCCCTTAAACTTCTCGCTATCCTGATTCTCCTCGCGTTGAGTGTGGCTTACCTTTTGCCTATTTACGTGATGCTCACGACCTCCTTCAAGTCTATCGAGGAGATCAACAGAACCAACTATCTGTTGCCGACGTTGCGGCCACAATGGAGTAATTATCTGGAGGTACTGCGAGGCAGCGAGCGCTTTCGCAGTCAGATGCTGCCTCGCCTGGCCAACTCCACTTTCATTTCTACAACGGTGACGCTGCTGGCTCTGTTGTTTGGCGGATTGGGGGGATACTACCTCAGCCGCACTCGTACTGCCTTTGCTCGCATCCTGTTCGTGCTGGTGGGAATTGCGCTCTATCTGCCCTATCAGGTGGTCATTATCCCGATTTCGATTTTGATGTCGAAGACCGGCCTCAGCCAGTCGTATGCTGGCTTGATCCTGAGCTATCTGATTCTGAACATGCCGCTGGCTTCGGTCTTGCTGGGCACGTTCTTTCTCTCCGTTCCCCGTGAACTGGAAGAGGCGGCGGAGGTGGACGGAGCAAGCAGATTGCAAATTTTCTTCCGCGTTGTGTTCCCTGTTTCTTTGCCGGCCTATACCTCGGTCGCAATCATTGTCTTTACCCAGGTGTGGAACGAGTTCTTTCTGGCACTCACTCTTTCCTCGCGCACTACGCAGACGGTTCAAGTTGTCATGGCTGAGGCGAAAGGGACCACGCTGGTCCTTTATAACCTGCAAATGGCCGCTGCCCTGATCGCGGTTTCGATCCCAATGCTCCTTTTCCTTTTCCTGGGACGTTATTTTGTGCGCGGCATCCTGGCGGGTGCGCTCAAGGGATAATTCTGCTGACCGCGTCGGAGACGGTGTGCCCTATCCTTTGCTCGAATGATGGTAACAACCTACCCACTATCCATCCTTGTCATTGCGAGCCGCCGTAGGCGGCGAGGCAATCCCCTTGCTTGCCGGGAGATTGCTCCGCTACGCTCGCAATGACAAGAGGCAGAGGGTTCTCCATTAGCCATGGCAGGTAGTTACGAATGATGCACTATTTGCGCATTCGTGAAACATGGGTGAATGCTTGCTCCGCCAAACAGGACCAGAGCAGGTATTTAAGACGGCTTTTCCGGGCTGTCGGGATGTGTGGACCCGCGCCCCTTTGTGCTTGCATCCTAATCAAAGCCGTGATACACTGTGTATAAGATGATGCCGCTGCTGGTTGTGACTTCCGATACCGCTTTTGGCGAACTCATCCGTCAAAATCTGGAGGAAACGGGGCGGTTTAACGTCAGCGTGCGCGGCAGCAAGGTGGAGGCGGAAGCGTTTCTGCGCGCCTATGCCTGCCCTCTGGTGTTCCTTGATGCAGATTTTGAGGAATCGGCGGCACTGGCTGATTCTCTGGCGCGCATTCACCCTGCGGTCCGGCTCATTGTGGTCGGAGAGAATGCTCTCGTTGGCGCGACCAACGTGGCCGGGCATCTATCGAAACCCTTCTATCTGCCCGATTTGTTCGAAACGGTTAACGCGGCGTTATCGGACGTGGAAGACAATCAGACGCAGGCCGCGCCCCCAGTGCCGGCGAACATGCCCTGGCTGGCGGATGTCAATCGCGCCGCGCAACACCTGACCCGCCTGACCCTGGAATCTTCGGCTCAGGCGGCATTGATTACCCGTCAGGGGGAACTGTGGGCGTATGCCGGTCAATTGCCGCAGACGGCCGCGCGCGAACTCTCCGCCGCTGTTTCCCGTTACTGGGATCGTCAGAGCGGCAGTGACCTGGTGCGCTTCATTCGTCTGGAGTCCACGCGCGCCGAGCACATGCTCTACGCCACCGACCTGGGGGCGGAGATGGTCCTGGCGTTGATTTTCGACGCGGAAACCTCGTTTACGACCATCCGTACCCAGGCCAACCGTCTGGTGCGCTCTCTTTCCTCCTCGCCGTCTGGCGAGGACGAGGAAGAGGGCCTGCCCCCCAATTTAACGCCAATCTCGGAGATCCTGGCCGATGTGCCGCCACCGAACCCGCCCCAGGAGATAGAGACAGAATTGCACACCGGCGGTCTGGAGTATGATCTCAGTCCTACCCGACCGGTTGCTTCTCCGCGCGCGCCGGCCTCCGTGGTCCCGCTGGCGGTAGATAGCGGGCCTCGGCCTGCGGCGGACGAATCTGCACTGGAAGAAACGGTAGCCGCGCCGGCCCAAAAACGCGGCGGCGAAAAACAGCAAATCGAGGATCTGGAAGCCACCTTGCCCAGCCCGACGACCGAACTGGCGCGCAAGATCGTCCTCGAACCGGTTTCTCCTTCCGCCTACAACCTGACTTACGCCTGCCTGCTCATCCCGCGCTTCGTACAGCACCATCTGACCGGCGATCTGGCCGAACGCCTGTCCACCTGGATGCCGCAACTCTGCGTGGCCTACGGCTGGCGACTGGAATATCTGGCGATCCGGCCCGAGTATTTGCAGTGGATTGTCAACGTGCCCCCTCCTACCCCGCCCAGTTATGTGATGCGACTGGTGCGTCAGCAGACTTCGGCAAAAATCTTCGAAGAATTTCCGCGCTACAAAAAAGAAAACCCTTCCGGGGATTTCTGGGCACCGGGCTACCTGATCATGGGGGGAAATCAGCCGCATCCGGCCCAACTGGTCAAGGATTTCATTACCCAGATTCGTCAACGACAAGGTTTTACCAGGCGCCCGCGTTAACGCGCGGATGGGGTAGAATTAACGTACCATGCCTCTTACCTTGTACCTGATTGATGGCCATGCCCTGGCCTATCGGATGTATTTTGCCCTGACCGGTGGACGGTTAGGCGCGCGCTGGCAGACCGCGCGCGGCGAACCGACAGCGGGCGTTTATGGCTTCGCGCGCGAATTGCTTCGTATCTACGAACAGGAAAAACCCGATTATCTGGCCGTCGCCTTTGATACCGGGCGTACCTTCCGCTCCGATCTCTTCGATGGTTATAAAGCCACGCGTGCGAAAATGCCCGATGATCTGCGCCCGCAAATCGAGCGTATTCGCGAACTGGTGGATGCCTTCAATATCCCGCGTTTCGAAGTTGAAGGATATGAGGCCGATGATGTCCTGGGCTCGGTAGCGCACTGGGCCAACGAACAGGGCCTGGGCGTCAAAATCATCACCGGTGACCGCGATTTGCTGCAACTGGTGAATGAACGCACCGCCGTCTATGTAGCCGGTGATGATCGCACGTACCTGACAGCAGAGGACGTTGTCGCCCGGCTGGGCGTCCGACCCGAACAGGTGGTAGATTACAAAGCCCTGGCCGGCGATGCGTCCGATAACATTCCCGGCGTGCGCGGCATTGGCGAAAAAACAGCCATTGCCTTGCTGGAAAAATACGGCTCTCTGGACAACATCTATGCCCATCTGGATGAAATCGAACCTCACCGGCGCGCCAAACTGGAGGCCGGGCGAGACCTGGCCTACCTGAGCCGTTCCCTGGCCGCGATACGCACCGATCTGCCATTGCGCGTGGACCTGGAACAGGCGCGTCCCCAGGCCTTTGATCTGGAAAAGGTCGAAACCATTTTCCAACGCCTGGAATTCCGCTCGTTGATCGGAAAAGTCCGTCAGCTGGCCGGCGCCAGCCCCACAGCCCAACAGTTGAGCCTTTTCGAAGCGGCCTCTGGTGAAGCCAGAGTAACGCCCATTGTCAGTGTGCTATCTCGGCCAGACGTTTCGGCCGTGGTGGTGGACACGCCAGAAAAACTATCGTCTCTGGTCGCGGCTCTGCAGCAGGCGCGGCGCATTGCTCTGGATACGGAAACTACTTCTACTGAACCGATGCTGGCGGAACTGGTCGGCCTGGCGCTGGCAGTGCGGGAGGGGGAGGGCTTCTATATTCCGCTTGGTCATCGCCAGGGACAACAACTGCCGCGTGCAATGGTGCTTGAGGCGCTGAACGGGCCTCTGACGGCGCAGAACATCCCCAAGGTTGGCCATCATCTCAAGTACGATTACATCGTCCTGGCACGCCAGGGGTTGCGCGTCCGTCCGCTGGCCTTCGATACCATGATTGCGGAATGGGTGCTGAACCCGGATTCGCACAACCTGGGCTTGAAGAATCTGGCGGCGGCGCGTCTGGGAGTGGAAATGACCCACATTCAGGATTTGATCGGCACGGGTCGCAATCAGCGTTCAATGGCCGAGGTCGCCATTGAGGAAGTTGCTCCCTATGCGGCGGCGGACGCCGCGATCACCTTGCGCCTGCAGCCGACGCTGGAGGGAGAACTGCAACGTTTCCCGAAACTGAGTACACTTTTGACCGAAATCGAAATGCCGCTGGTGGCTGTGCTGGCCGAGATGGAGATGGCCGGCGTCGCTCTTGACCGCGCGTTCTTCGCCTCGTTCTCGCGCGAACTGGCCGAGCGTATGAGCGCCATCGAACAGCAGGTTTATGCTATCGTCGGGCGGACGTTCAACCTGAACTCTACCCAACAACTTTCCGATGTCCTCTTCAATACCCTGCGCCTGACCCCGCCCGACCGTAGCCGCAAAACGGCCTCCGGCCACTATTCTACGGCGGCGGGTGTGCTGGAGGCCATGAGCGGTCAACATCCGGTTGTGGACCTGGTGCTGGATTACCGTGAACTCGCCAAATTGAAGAGCACCTACGTGGATGCCCTGCCGGCGCAAATTCATCCCCAGACAGGCCGCGTTCACACCTCTTTCAGTCAGACCGCCGTCGTGACCGGGCGACTCTCCTCTTCCAACCCGAACCTGCAAAATATCCCAACCCGCAGTGAATTGGGACGGCGAGTGCGGCGTGGCTTCATCGCGGCGCCGGGCAACGTTTTGCTCTCGCTGGATTACTCTCAGATCGAACTGCGTGTGGTCGCCTGTATGGCTGGCGATGAGGCCATGCTCAACGCCTTCCGCGCGGGTCAGGATATCCATGCCGCCACCGCCGCGGCGATCTATGGCGTGCCCCTCGAGGCCGTGACGAAGGAACAACGCCGTCATGCCAAGGCGATTAACTTCGGCCTCATTTACGGCATGTCGGTCTATGGCCTGACGCGTTCGACCGAGTTGACCCTGGCCGAGTCAGAAGAATTCGTCAGAGCCTATTTCCAGCAGTTCCCGGCTGTCAAGAGGTATCTGGATGACCTGCGCCGGCAGGCGCGTGAACAGGGATATGTGGAGACGCTCCTGGGGCGCCGTCGTTATTTCCCCGGCCTCAAGAGTCCTCTGAATCAGGCAGTCCGCCAGCGTGAAGAACGCGAGGCGATCAATGCCCCCATTCAGGGCACAGCAGCGGATATAATGAAGATAGCCATGATTCGCATTCCGCCGGCAATGCAACAGGCCGGTTTGCACGGGCAAATGTTGCTTCAGGTGCACGATGAACTGGTGCTGGAATGCCCGCGTGAGGAATTAAAAGACACCGTGTATCTGGTGCGCAACATCATGGAGAACGCCTACCCTCTTCAGGTACCCCTGACGACTGAGGCGCGCTGGGGACTGAACTGGGATGAACTGCAGCCTGTCTTGTGACTGAACCTTCCCTGTCGGCGGAAACCATGCGGCACTCGTCGCCAGATGAGCCGCCTGGTCGTCGCACCGGCCAGGAGTCTACTTGATCAAACGGGCAAACGAACTATGAGCGGACGTCAGGATATTTTTCAAAAAGCGATGAGCCAGGGACATTCAGCGGCCTGGGACCAACAATGGGAAAAAGCCGTCGAGGCCTATCAGCGTGCGCTGGCGGAATTCCCCGATAGTCCGCAGGCGCTGACCAGCCTGGGGCTGGCGCTCGTTCAATTGCAGCGCTACGACGAGGCCCTGAAAGCCTACCAGCAGGCCACGCGCGCCGCGCCCGAAGACCCTGTTCCCTGGGAACGCGTTGGACAGTTGCAGGAACGTCTGGGCGAATTGCAAAAAGCCGTGCAGGCTTACTGGAAGGCCGGCGACCTCTACGTGAAGTCCGGCGATACGGGCAAAGCCATTGAAAACTGGAAACGGATTACCATCCTGGATCCGGAGCACATTGGCGCGCATACCAATCTGGCACTGGTGTATGAGAAGCTGGGACGGCCGGCCGAGGCGGCCACGGCATATCTGGCGGCGGCCAGTTTGTTGCAACATGGGGGCAATCTGGAAAAAGCCAGGGCCATGCTGGGCAATGCCCAACGTCTGATGCCGAACAGTAGCGAGGTGCGGCAGGCGTTGATGTTGATGCAGAGTGGCCGTCCGTTGCCGAAGCCACAACGTCCCAAAGGAGGTACGGCCCCGCTGCTGATGGCACAGGTACGTCGCAGCAGCGCCGCCGTCCCGACCGAACGGCAGCAGGATCCAATCGCCGAAGCGCGTCGTAAGGCGATTACCCGCCTGGCCGAAATCCTCTTCGAGTTTTCCGAAGAAGGCGAGGAACAGGCGGCGGCGGCTGGCCGGCGCGGGATGCAGGCCATTGTCAAAGGTACCGGCCCGCTCTCTTTGCAGACTGGCGAGAAGACTAAGATTCTGCTCCACCTCAGCCAGGCCATTGAAGCGCAAACCAGCGGCCAGGACGCTCAGGCCGTGGAGGAGATGGAGCATGCGCTGGCTGCCGGCTTCAAGGATTCGGCGTTGTATTTCGATCTTGGGCTGTTATACTTCCAGCGTGAGCGGCTGGAGAGCGCCTTGCGTTATCTGCAACACGCCGTTCACCATCCCGATTATGCCATGCCGGCGCGGTTGATCATGGGGGAGATTTTGCACAAAATGAAGCGCTTGCCTGAGGCTGTCGTGGAGTATATGGAAGCGCTGAAGATTGCCGATTCATCGGTCATTGCGCCGGAGCAGGCGGCTGAATTGCGTCAGTTGTACGAACCCCTGATTGAAGCCCAGTCGCAGCAGAATGATCCCGAAGCCCAGAGCAGGTTGTGCCAGGCGATTCACGATTTACTCATGCGTCCGAACTGGCGGGCGGAACTGGTGCAGGCGCGACAACAACTGCCTCAACCGCCAGCCGGCGCGCCGCCTTTGCCGCTGGCTGAAATGTTGACCCAGGCCCAGAGCAGTCAGGTCGTGGAGGCAATCACGCAGGTCAACCAGCTGGTACAGGCCGGCCATCTGCGCTCGGCCATGGAACTGGCGTTCGACGCTATCGAATACGCGCCAACGTACCTGCCACTCCATACGTTGATTGGCGAAATCCTTATCCGGCAGGGACGAATGCAGGACGCGCTGAACAAATTCGAGGTGGTGGCGCACAGCTATAGCGTGCGCGGCGAAGCCAATCAGGCCGTCAACCTTTTGCGGCGCGTCGTCCAGCTGGCGCCGATGGACCTGGCCGCCCGCACGCGCCTGATTGACCAGCTCCTGGCTCGTGGTCAGATTGATGAAGCCCTGGCAGAATATCTCGAACTGGCGGAGACCTATTACCGCCTGGCTGAACTGGACCTGGCGCGCAAAACCTACGCCACAGCCCTGCGTCAGGCGCAGCAGAGCAACAACAATCGCAGCTGGAGCTTGCAAATTCTGCGGCGCATGGCAGATATTGACGTTCAACGGCTGGACTGGCGGCAGGCATTGCGCGTCTATGAGCAGATACGCACCCTTCAGCCGGACGATCTGGATAGCCGGAAGCAAATCATTGAATTGAACCTGCGGCTCAATCAGATGGCGCAAGCCGAGGCCGAACTGGATAACTATCTGAATTATCTGGAAGGCCTGGGCCGCCGCGCCGAAGCGATAGACTTGCTGGAATCGCTGGTGGAAGACAACCCTTCCCAACCGATGCTACGTTCCCATCTGGCAGAAGAATACCGTCGCACAGGTCGCGTTCAGGACGCTATTGAGCAGCTTGATGCACTCGGCGAGTTATTGTTGGATGCCGGCGATAAGGCAGGCGCCATACGCGCCTTACAAACCATCATCGCTCTCAATCCCCCCAACGTGGCCGATTTCAAAGCCGCGCTGGAACAACTGCAAGGTGCTACCTGAGACAGGCTTCTTTCCCGGAGATGCTCCATGAACATCCGCCTTATCTTTCTTTGCCTCATGTTGTCACTGTTCCTGCTGGTTCAAGCCTCCCCGGTGCAGGCACAGGGAGGGATTGACGTCACAGACGACAAAGCTACACTGACCTTCCCGGAAAGCGTGACCTTTCGGGCCACACTCACTGCCCCGGCGCGGATTGAGACCGTGATTCTGGAATACGGCGCGGAACAACAAACCTGTGGCGAGGTCGTTGCCAAAGCCTTTCCGCAGTTTACCCCGGCCGCGCGGGTCAGTGTGGAATGGACCTGGGATATGCGCCAGTCCGGTTCGCTGCCGCCCGGCGCAACCCTGTGGTGGCGCTGGCATGTCACCGACGCGGACGGCCAGGAATATACGACCCCTACCCAAACCGTGCTCTGGTTGGATGACGTGCACGACTGGCAAACGATCTCCGGCGACGGGGTGAACCTGCACTATTATTTTGGCGGTCAGGACTTTGCCCGCGAACTGCATCAGGCGGCAGTGGAAGCCCTGAACCGCCTGAAACAGGACGTGGGAGTTCAGCCCGAAAAGGCGGTGGAGATTTATATCTATGCCAGCAGCAGCGATATGCGCGCCGCTGTGCTGTACGAACCCGGTTGGGCAGGCGGACAGGCCTACCCGGAACATAACATTGTCATCATCGGCATTGCTCCAGAAGAACTGGACTGGGGGAAGCGAACCGAGGCCCACGAACTGACCCACGTTCTGGTCGGGCATCGCACGTTTTCGTGCCTGGGCTCCTTGCCAACCTGGTTGAACGAGGGATTGGCGATGTATGGCGAGGGCGGTCTGGAAGCCTATCAGCAGACTTTGCTGGATCAGGCGATCGCCGAAGATACGTTAATTTCCCTGCGCGCTCTGACCGGCGGCTTCTCCGAGGAGGGCACGCGCGCCAATCTCTCGTACGCTCAATCATACAGCGTGGTCAATTTTCTCATCCGTCAGTATGGGAAAACGAAAATGGACGCTTTCCTGACCCGTCTGAGTCAGGGACAGACCACCGACGAGGCACTGCAGGCAGTCTATGGTTTCGATCAGGACGGTCTGGAAGATGCCTGGCGTCAGGCCATTGGCGCCCGGTCGCGCGCCGGCGGCGCCCAACCGACGCCGCGCCCAACCCCCACCATGGTGCCGACGATTGCACCCATTTCCGGCGTGCCGGTGGCGGTCGCCAAAAGTCCTACTCCTTTGCCGACCCTTGCCCGTCCCACGGCCACGCCTGGCACCGCGCCGACGGCCAGCCACGCGCCGACGGCCTCGCCAACGGCTTCCGTTTCGCCCTTCCCGCTGGATAAAAGCACGGTAACGCTGATCAGTATTCTGGCGGCTTGCTGTCTGGTAGCCTTGCTGGCTATCGGCCTCCCGATATTTTTTGCGCTGCGTCGTCGCAGAAGGAGGGCCTCATGAAACGCGCCCGTTTCTCAGGTCTGCTGATTCTGGTGTTATTCTTCCTCTTTGGCTGTCAACTCAGTGGACAGGCCACGCCGACAGCCACTGGTGGAGATGCTTCTCCGACCGCCAGGCCGACGGCGGTTCCCGGCGTCTTCTCCAGCCCCGAAAATGGCATCAGCCTGCGCTACCCACGCGGCTGGACGCTCCAGGACGGCGAGGACGAACAGAACCTCGCTGTCTTCCTCAGCCCGGACCGTACCCTGTACGTTTATCTCTATACCTTCCCGGCCTACGATGACTCGCTGGAAGAGGCGGCAAAACGTATCGCGCAAGAAGCCTTCACGGGTTTGAAGGATATCACGTACCTGACCGACGAAAAGATTACCCTGGAGGATGGTCGCGAGGCCTGGCAAACGCTGGTGACGGCCAGCACGGAGGATGGCCGTGAACTCAAGATACATTTGCTGACGCTGGTGCATGGAGCGCGGCAGTTCTTGTTGATGTCCTTCGGCTCGCCAAAGTCCTATGATTACTATGCCAGCGACCTGATGAGCATGGTCGCCACCTTGCATGCGGAAATGCCGGCTCTGTATGACATTCCGCGTGAACAGGCGTTGGTGCTGCCGGGTACGGAAAGCACCAACCCGCGCGATTATGATCCGGCTACCACCCACTCCTCCGGCGATAAACTGGTCTTTAGCGGTCTGGTAGCCTTCGATCCGCAGTTAAATCTGGTGCCCGACCTGGCCGAATCATGGGACGTCTCCCCCGATGGAACGGTATATACGTTTCACCTGCGCCAGAATGCCCGTTTCCACGATGGCCGTCCGGTCACGGCGCAGGATGTGGTTTATTCCTGGGAACGCGCTGCCGATCCAGCCACACAATCCGATACCGTGCTGACCTATCTGGGCGACATCGTGGGCGTCAAGGAGAAACATGCCGGACAGGCTGACCACATTGCCGGCCTGAAAGTGCTTGACGAGCACACCCTGCAGGTCACGATTGATGCGCCCAAGCCCTACTTCCTGCTCAAGTTAACGTACCCCACCGCCTTTGTGGTAGATCGCGCCAACGTCGAATCGGGCAGCGAGTGGTACCGCCAGCCGAACGGCACCGGCCCTTACAAACTGGTGCGCTGGGAACGTTTCAAAGTGATGGTTTATCAGGCGAATGAGGACTTCTATCTTGGCGCGCCGGTTATTCCCTATATTGTGATTCAGTTGTATAGTGGTATCCCGATTCGATTGTACGAGGCCGGCGAGGTGGACATTGCCTCGGTCTACTCCTACGATGTCGAACGTGTCAGCGACCCGTCCGAACCGCTCCATGCCGATTTGCGTTCAGGCGTGGATTTGTGCACCAGTTACGTGGTCTTCGATGTCAGTCAACCGCCGTTCGATGATGTCAAGGTCCGTCAGGCTTTTGCCATGGCCGTTGACCGGCAGAAGTATATTGATGTCGTTTTCTCCGGCGTTGGTCTGCCGGCAAAAGGTCTCTACCCCCCGGCCCTGCCCGGCTACAACCCGAATCTGGAAGGTCTGCCTTACGATCCGCAGCGGGCGCGTCAGTTGCTGGCCGAATCCAAATACAAAGGCCCGCAAGGCCTGCCGCCGATTATCTATACGGATTCCGGCATTGGCAATGAAAGCGGCAGCACTGCCGCCGCGCTGGCGCAGATGTGGGAACAAAACCTGGGCGTGACCATCACGATCGAGAATCTGGACCCGAACCAGTTTTACGACCTGCTCTATCAGGGCCAGCACGGTCAGATTTTCGTCCAGGGCTGGTGCGCCGATTACCCCGACCCGGAAAACTTCATTGATGTGCTCTTCCATAGCGGCGCGCAGCAGAATCTGGGCCATTATAGCAACCCTGAACTGGATGCCATTCTGGACGCCGCGCGCGTGGAGCGCGATGTCAGTCGTCGTATTGAGCTGTATCAGCAGGCCGAGACCATGCTGGTTCAGGATGCGCCGGCGATCTTCCTGCGCCATTCTATCTCCTACGTGCTGGTCAGGCCCCATGTTCAGGGGTACACGTTGACCCCGATAGACATTTCCTTTGGCCGCTACCTCTGGCTCGACTGGAGTAAGCCATAACAGGCATGTTGACGGATGTCAGGCGGCCTTTCCGGGCTGTCGGGCGAAACAGGCTGAAAAGCCGGTTTGCGAGCGTATCAGGCATAGATAGGCCCTGACTGGAATTTCCAAACAATAGCGCATCCCCGGCAGCTCAGGGTTGCCGATATTGTGAAATTTTGCACTTTCTGATATAATCACGAAAACTCTACCTCAGGAGAAACAAAATGTCCCCCAAGCGTGTCTTCAATTTCAATCCGGGGCCAGCCGCTTTGCCGCTGCCGGTGCTGGAACAAGCGCAAGCCGAAATGCTTGACTTTCGCGGTACGGGCATGTCGGTGATGGAAATCAGCCACCGCTCGAAAGAATTCGAGGCGCTCATCAAAGAAGCGGAAACTGATCTGCGCGACCTGCTCCAGATTCCCGCTAACTACAAAGTCCTCTTCCTGCAGGGCGGCGCCACCCTGCAATTTGCCATGGTACCCATGAACCTGCGGCCCAATGGGGCCTCTGCCGACTATCTCCTGACCGGTTCGTGGGGAAAAAAGGCGTTTAAAGAGGCGCAAAAACTGGGCACGGCGCGTCTGGCTGTCACGACCGAGGCCAGCAATTTCAATCACCTTCCCGCTCCCTCGGAACTTGATCTGGACCCCAAAGCCGCTTACCTCCATTTCACCTCCAACGAGACCATTCAGGGCGTGGAATTTTTTGAGGAGCCCACTCCGCCGGCGGGTGTTCCGCTGGTTTGCGATGCTTCCTCGGATTTCCTCAGCCGCCCGCTGGATATTTCCAGGTATGGTTTGATCTACGCTGGCGCCCAGAAGAACGCTGGCCCGGCGGGCGTGGTTATTGTTATCCTCCGTGAGGATTTGCTGGAACGCACCCCGGCCAGTTTGCCCAGTTTGCTCAACTATAAGGAACTGGCGGCAGAAAATTCTCTCTTGAACACTCCGCCTTGTTGGAATGTGTATATCGTTGGCCTGGTGCTCAAATGGCTCAAGGCGCAAGGCGGCTTGAGCGAGATTGCACGGCGCAATCGCGCCAAAGCCGATTTGCTCTATAAGGTGATTGATGAAAGCGGCGGCTTTTATCGCGGCCACGCCCGCCCCGATAGCCGTTCTGTGATGAACGTCACCTTCCGCCTGCCGTCCGAGGCCCTGGAAGAGCAATTCGTGGCCGAAGCCAAAAAGCATGACCTGATCGGTCTGAAAGGGCATCGTTCGGTCGGTGGCATTCGCGCCTCCATTTACAATGCTGTCACTCTGGAGGCTGTGGAAAGCCTGGCGCAGTTCATGAAAGAATTCCAGCGCAAGAACAGCTGAGATTTGCCTGGCAGTCCTGTGACATGGGACGCGTTTTTCCCCCAGCACGCGTCCCATGTTGATTCTCTGAGGCAAGCACGGATTCCCGGCGGAGGGTATAATTGCATTCGTCTATGCCTGCTTCCCGCCGCTCGCTGCTGTTCGCATTGCTTTTTCTCATTGGCCTGGTTGCCTGCCGGCGCGAGGCGTTGCCGCTTTTTACTCCTTCCCCATCCCTCGCTCCTTCCCCCACCACCACCTTGACCGCGACGCCAGCGGCTTCACCCTCGGATGAGTCGCCGGCGCTTCTGCTTGCCCTGATGGAGGGGGATTATATCCATCTCTTTGTCTATGACCCTCAAACCTCGTCGCTGACTCGCCTGACGGCGGACCCCTGGGACGACATGACACCGGCTGTCAGCCCGGATGGAACGCGCCTCGCTTATGCCTCGCGGCGAAATGGCTACTGGGACCTTTACCTGCTCTCCCTGACCGACGGCAACATAACCCGTGTGAGCGACACCCTGAGCTATGAGGGGGCGCCTTCCTGGTCGTCGGATGGCCTCTGGCTGGTGTATGAAGCTTACGTGGATGACAATCTGGAATTGTTTGTCCGCTCGGCGGTAGATGGGGAGCAGACGCCGTTGCGGGTGACCCAGGATTCTTTTACCGATCGTTCGCCGGTGTGGGCGCCGCCGCCGCACCAGCAATGGGTGGCTTTCGTCTCCAATCGCAGCGGCGACGACGATATCTGGATTGCCGACCTGGGACGCACCGGGAACGAGCGCTTCTTCAACGTCAGCCGCGCGCCGCACAGCGTGGAAGCGCACCCGGCCTGGTCGCCCGATGGTCGTTTCCTGGCCTGGAGTTCCGTTTCCGAGGAGACCGGCATGGCCGGCATTTATGTCTGGGATAGTCATACGCCGGATGAGCCGCCTCGCTGGGCCGGTAGTGGTCACTGGCCAATCTGGCTGGACGAAACGCATCTGGCTGCCTTTCTGGCTGTCCCTGACGGTTATTTTCTCACGGCTTATACCTGGCCCGATGGAAGACTGACCCTTCCGCCTGTGCCTGTGCCGGGTACCCCCTATGGTCTGACGGTGTTGCCGCGCGGCCTGCCGCAACCGGTGCCGGATTCTTTCCAGCGCGCGGCGGAATGGACGCCCGAACCGCTGTACCTGTCGCAGATCAGTCAGGATAGCGATATTCCTGGCGGACGGGCGGCGCTGGTCTCTTTGCCCGATGTTCAGGCTCCCTATCCTCAACTGCACGATGCCGTGGACGAGGCGTTTCAGGCGTTACGTCGCCGCGTGGCCGAGGTTGCCGGCTGGGATGCTCTGGCCGCGCTGAGCAATGCTTTCGTCCCCTTGACCGTGCCCCTCGAACCCGGTCTGAGCGAAGACTGGCTTTACACCGGCCGCGCGTTTGCGCTTAACCCGTTGCTGCTGAATGCTGGCTGGCTGGTTGTTGGACGTGAGGATTTTGGCCAGCAGACTTTCTGGCGTGTTTACCTGCGGGCGCGAGCTCAGGATGGCTCCATGGGAATGCCGCTGCGCCAGGTTCCCTGGGATATTCAGGCGCGTTACAACCGTGATCCGGCGGTCTATGATCAGGGCGGGCAATGGATGCAAACGACGCCGCCGGGCTATTGGATTGATTTGACGGCGCTGGCGCGCGCCTATGGCTGGGAGCGATTGCCGGCCACGGCTAACTGGCGTTCCTACTTTCAAGGAGCGCGTTTGGGTGAATTTGTCATGACGCAGGGGTTGAACTGGCAGGCGGCCATGCTGCAGCTCTATCCGCCCGATATTTTCGTCACCCCGACGGTCGTGATTCCTCCAACGCGTACCCCCACTCGTACTCCCTGGCGCTGGCTCACGCCCACGCCTTCGCTTACTCCCACTCCCCGCCCGACGTTTACGCCCATGCCATGAAACGCCCCTCGTTGGCCGCCATGCGTGGCAAACCTTTCCGTTTTTTTGCCGGCCTTGCCGGGGGGATAACCCTGTTATGGATCGGGCTGGCGGCCTGCCGGCCGGTCACGCCGACGCCCTCGCCTGTGCCTGAGGTTCACCTGGCGACGGTAGGGGTCGCGCCAGCCGCGACTACTACGCCGGTCATGGAGGGCGGCGCCTCGCCTGCCGAGCCGTTACGTTTTCTGCTGCCCACACCCCCCGTTGAGCCGCAGACGGCCTGGCGGCCACCGCTGTATCCCAGTCCCTGGGCCATTGCTCCGTTCGATCATTTTTATTTTGCTCGTCCCGTTGCCGCTGATGAGGTCAACTGGCCACTGGCCGATTATCGCTACGGTGGTGTGTTCTTCAGCCCGCGTAATCCCCATACCGGGGTGGACATCCCGGCCCGCTATGGCACGCCGGTGCTGGCAGCGGCAGCAGGTCAGGTAGTCTGGGCCGGGTATGGCCTGTACAGCGGCATCAAGGAGAACCGTAGCGATCCGTATGGCCTGGCGGTTGTACTGCAACATAATTTCGGCTATCAGGGCCAGCGTCTCTATACGGTATATGCCCACCTTTCGGAAATCGAGGTCGCGCCGGGGCAATGGTTGGAGACCGGCGAGGTGTTGGGAGAAGTTGGCAGTACTGGTTTCACCACCGGCCCCCATCTTCACTTTGAAGTGCGCCTGGGCGTGAATGATTCGCACCATACGGTCAATCCTGAACTCTGGCTGGTGCCGCCGCAGGGGTGGGGGGTGCTGGTTGGTCGTCTGACGGACTACTACTTGCGCCCCCTGGCCGGGTATCTCGTGCTGGTCGAAAACCTCACTACCGGCCAGCAGTGGCAGGTCAAGACCTATAGTTCGCTGGGCGTAAATAGCGATCCGTACTATAACGAGAATCTCGTCTTGAGCGACCTGCCTGCCGGCCATTATCTGGTCAGAGTACCCTCGGCCAGTTATCGAAGTAAACTGGAGGTAGATATTTGTCCTGGTCAGGTGACCTACTTTTTCTACCAGACCTGGGTCGGTTTTTCGCTGGCTCTGCCGCGTCCCCCTGCCGGCCCGGCGACTCCATTGCCGTAATACGCCAGGCAGCCTTAACCGTGTGGTATGATGATTCTGGTGGCAATCGCCCTTGACTTTCCGAACATTTGTGCTATACTGTACCTGCAACCGGCGCATGTTTCCGCAAAGCGACTGCCTACCAGTTCGCGTTACGCTGATCGTTGGGCCAGACACCGCCCGGTCCCATGAATACCAGGCACAGGCACGGATACTCGCCTGATGGTGCGAGGCGTGCCTGCCTGAAGCGCTTGCTTTGAGCGCCGTTGAAGGGTTCGTGAGCGGTTTGCCCTGCCCAACGGAACCATGGTAGGGAAATTACGCCGACAATCAGGCAATCGAGTCAAGTTCCAATACGAGGAGACTGTTATGGTCCACAAGTCAGATCCATCCAATCCGCCGCTGGACGAAGCCCGGCAGGCCATGTTGAACAAAGCGGTCAGCGACATCATCAAGCGTTACGGTGATGGCTCGATCATGCGTCTGGGCGAGGCGCATCGGATGATGGTAGATGTGATTCCTACAGGTTCCCTCTCGCTGGACCTGGCTTTGGGCGTTGGGGGCATCCCGCGCGGACGCATCACCGAGATTTTCGGCCCGGAGTCTTCGGGCAAGACCACGCTTTGTCAGCACATTGTGGCAGAAGCGCAGAAAATGGGTGGTACCGCGGCGTATATTGACATGGAGCATGCCCTTGATCCTGTTTACGCGGCCAAATGCGGCGTGGATGTCGAAAATCTGCTTGTCTCTCAGCCGGATACCGGCGAACAGGCGCTCGAAATCACCGAGACTCTGGTCCGCTCTGGTGCGATTGATGTGGTGATCATTGACTCGGTGGCGGCGCTGGTGCCGCGTTCAGAGATTGAGGGCGATATGGGAGATGCGCAAATGGGTGCCATGGCGCGCTTGATGTCGCAAGCCCTGCGGAAACTTTCCGGCGCCATCAATCAAACCAAGACTGCCGTTGTCTTTACCAACCAGTTGCGCCAGAAGATTGGCGTTGTGTTTGGCAACCCGGAAACCACCCCTGGCGGCAATGCGCTCAAGTTCTACGCCTCGGTGCGCCTGGATATTCGCCGCATCCAGTCCATCAAAATCGGAGCGGAGATTGTCGGCAACCGCACGCGTGTGCGCGTCGTCAAAAACAAAGTGGCGCCCCCGTTCCGCACCGCCGAATTCGATATCATGTATAACGAGGGTATTTCCAAAGTCGGCGATCTGATTGACCTGGCAACTCAACTGGGCATCATCGAAAAGCGCGGCGCGTTCTTCTCTTATGGCGAGATTCGTCTTGGCCAAGGGCGCGAAAACGCCAAAGAATTCTTACGTCAAAACCCGGATCTGGCTGATGAAATCGAGATGGTCATTCGTCAGCGTGCTGCAGGCGGCGAGGTCGAACTACCCCTCGTGGGCGGCGAGGAGACGGAAATCGCCCTTGAGTGATCATCGCCAGGGTGTCCTCCGCCGCGCGCGGAGGTGGGCGGTCCCGTTTTCCTTGCTCTACGGAATTTTGGGGACTATTCTCCTGCCTGGCTGCGGTGGGCAGCAGGTAGCATCACCGCCGGCACTTTTCCTTCCGCCAGCGGCGGCCTCGCTTTCCCCGCCCTCCACTTCCCTGCCGGCCGGCCAGTTTTCTTTCCTCGCTCCCTCCACTCCGACGACGGTCGCGCCGCCGTCGGGAGTTCTTTGTCGTAACGACCTGCAATATCTGGAAGATTTAACCATTCCCGACGGGAGCCTTGTCGCGCCGGGCAGCCTGCTGGATAAGCAGTGGCGCGTAAAGAATAGCGGCGATTGTGATTGGGATGGACACTACCGCCTGCGTCTGGTCAGCGGCGATGCCCTGGGCGCTGCGACCGAACAGGCGTTGTACCCGGCGCGCGCGGGGACGGAGGCCGTGCTGCGTATCCTCTTCACAGCCCCGCTGGTTGCCGGGACATACCGTAGCGAGTGGCAGGCTTACGCTCCGGATAACACCCCCTTTGGCGAACCGGTATTCATCGAAGTCGTGGTTTCTCCGTAGTTGCTTCCCGCGCCGGCGGACCCGGCGAGGACTAAACCTGCCCGCGCGGCATCCAGCCGCGCGGGTAGTGGTTTTTGATCGCCTCCTGCACGCGCTTTCCCCAGCCGCAAGGCCAGCCGTCTACGGTGATCAGCACCCAGCCCGGCTTGCCAGCCGAGGGCAGACTGGCCCCGCGCAGGTAAGCGGCCAGCGCCGGGTCGGTTGGCGAAAGGTTCAGGGTTTGTTGCGCCTGTCCCGGCTGCAGGAACAATGCCAGGGGGTGGGCCGGCTCAAAACGGTCTTTTTTGCAGGTTCCCAACCAGATTCCCGCATGAATCAGGCGCAGGTGTTCGAAGGCGGGCATCTGCGCCGGGGCCAGATACAGGCGTTCGCCGCGCAGGAACAAACGTTCTTCTGGCAGGGATATCTGCAATGTACGTTCGGCGAATTCTCGCCAGAGTAGCCGCGCGGTAGTTGGAATACTGGCCGACGTGGCTGGGCCGGAACGACGTGAGCCGTGGCTTGAGGCGGAGGCATTCTTGCGTCGCTGCAAGAGACAGATGAAATGGCCTTCGCCGGTCAAACGATGGGGCAAGAGCCGCACGGCGCCGCTCAGGGAAGCGGCCAGGCGGTCTGCTGCTGGCAGGGCAGCCCAGGCCGGTTGCCCTGGCAGAAATCCGTGCTGGCGCGGTATTTCCATGATCTCAAATTCCCCCGGCTGACTTTGCAACAGGTCATAGATTACCGCTTCGTTCTCTTCCGGGGCGAAGGTGCAGGTTGAATAGAGGAGATACCCGCCCGGTCGCACCAGCCTGGCTGCCAGACGCAGGATGTGTCGTTGACGCGCGGCGCAGCCTGCGACCATGGACAAAGACCAGTCGGCGCGGGCACGTTCGTCCTTGCGGAACATGCCTTCGCCGGAGCAGGGCGCGTCTACCAGAACGCGGTCGAAGAAGGCACCGAATGTATCTGCCAGCCGTTCCGGCGTCTCGTTCGTGACGACCACGTTCGCGGCGCCCCAGCGTTCTACGTTCTGACAAAGGTGGCCCAGGCGGGAGGTCTTGATTTCGTTGGCGACCAGCAATCCTTCTCCAGCCATGCGTGCTGCCAGGTGGGTTGTCTTGCCGCCGGGCGCCGCGGCCAGGTCAAGGACGCGTTCGCCGGGCTGCGGGGCCAGGATTTCCGCAACGGCCATGGCCGAAGGGTCTTGCAGGTAGTACAGGCCGGCCAGATGATAAGGATGTTTTCCGGCTTTCCCTTCGGCTTCCGCTGGCAACAGGAAAGCCGAAGGGCACCAGGCGACCGTTTCCCCCAGTGGGAAGGGGGCTATTTGTTGAAAGTCGGTCGCCGACAGTTTCAGGGTGTTCACGCGCAGCGCCGAGACGGGGCGCGCCGCCAGCGCGGCGAAGAAGGATGGATATTCCTCGCCCAACCAGTGCGCCATGCGTTCGAGGAAAAGCGGGGGAATGGCTGGCGAATTCCTGGACATGGTGATTGGAAATCGCGGCAGGCGTTCGCCGCGCAGCCTGTTTTCTAGGGCGTCGTCTTGCCGCGCGCCAGATCGGCGGCTTTGAGGTCAAAGTAAGCGTCCATGACCTTTTTGACGATGGGCGCGGCAACCGAACCACCTTCGCCGGCGTTGTAGGCGAAGGCAACGATGATGATTTCGGGGTTGTCAAAGGGCGCGTAGGCTACGGTCCAGGCGTGGGAAGGCCACTGGCCGGGCAGGCAACGGCCTTTGGCTTCTGCTATTGCGTCGCAGTATTCTGCGGTGCCCGTCTTACCGCCAACGGCTATCGGGTAGCCCTGGAAGGAGTACTCACGATTGAGTGTTCCCCCCGGTTCCGTCGTTGCCATATGCATGCCTTGCTGGATTTTCTGTATCACCCAGGGCTGCACAGTTTTCATCTGCCCTGTCTTCTCACAGTAGCCGCCGCTGCAGATGAAATCGGTAATGATGGGGTCAGTGGTAATATCCCAGCGTACCTGAGGCTCGAAAGGGGAGATACGGTGACTTTTGGCATCCTTCGGCTGAGGCGTGACGCTGCCATCTTCGTTCCAGTACATTTCGACCGGCTGGCCGCTGGCGTCCACCACGCTGCGAATGATGGTAGGACGCATTTGTTTTCCGTTGTTGGCGATCGTCGCGGCAGAGAGAAGAACTTGCAGCGGCGTGGCGAGGACGTATCCCTGACCGACGGCGGCCAGGTAGGTATCGCCGGTGGACCAGTTTTCGCCCTGTGTGCGGCGTTTCCAGGTTGGGTCGGGGATGAGGCCAGGCGCTTCGCCCGGCAGTTCGATGCCGCTGATCTGATCATAGCCCAGCGCACGCGCATAGGTTTTGATACGGTCAATATCTACCCCTTCTGGAATCTCATCCTTGTATCCGCCGCCCAGTTTGTAGAAGCAAACATTGCTTGAGAAGGCGATACAGTGCAGAAAGTCAATGGTGCCGAAGCCTTCCGGGCGGATGTCGTAAATCCAGTCGTGATATTCGCGCTCGCTGACCTGTCCGGAAGCGGCAAATTTTTCTTCCAGCACGATTTTGCCCGGCGCCTGGATGATCTGGTTGAGCGTGACCACTCCTTCGTTCAGGGCCGCCGTGCCTGTGACCAGTTTGAAGGTGGAACCGGGTGGAAGTTCGTAGGAGATAGCGTAATTGAGCAGGGGATGGCGCGGCTCTTCTGCCAGTTGCTTGAAGTAATAGGCGGGGATGAAACGCGCCATGCGGTTGTTCTCGTAAGAGGGGTATTGGGCCATGGCGAGTATCTCGCCCGTTTTGGGGTTCATGGCAATCACCACGCCGCTGGAGATGCGCATTTCGCCGCTATTGCCGTAGTAGTAATGGTTCCACCACTCAATTTCCGAACGCAATACGGCCTCCGCCGCGTTTTGCAGGCGGGTGTCAATCGTCAGAATGACATTATAGCCAGCCTTGGGGGCGACAGGCGGCTCCAGGTTGCGCAATTCCTTGCCGGCCACGTCAACTTCGACCACACGCCGTCCGGGTTCCCCCATCAGGACATCGTTCATGGAAAGTTCAATGCCAGCATAACCAACCTTGTCTTCGCCGGGCTGAAAGCCGCGCGCTTTGTAGGCGGCTTCCTGCGAGGCCGGAATCGGGCCCAAAAAGCCCACAATGTTGGCGGTCAGGTAGCCGCTGGGATAGTCGCGCAGCGGTTTGACTTCGATGGCAACGCCCGGCCAGTCCACGGCGCGTTCGCGCACAATCATGGCAATTTCCTCACTGACGTTGCACTGAATTTTAACCGGCTCATACGGAGCGTTCGAGGCGCCCAGTTCCACCCATTGCGCAATCCCTGGCCCCTCGCTACAGGGCAGCAACCCCTTGGCCTGTTCCACAGTCCCCTGGTTAACAGGCATGCCGGTCAACCGGGACAGTTCGCGGTAGATGCGTTGCACATCCGCCGGATCATCGGGCAGGTAGGCCGGGGTAATGACGATGTTATACGAAGCGACATTGCGCGCCAGCAAATAGCCGTTGCGATCATAGATGATGCCGCGCCGCGGCGAGACGGCGATGACTTTGGTGCGGTTCTCGGTCGCGCGCGCCAGCCATTGGGGGTATTGCAGAATCTGAAGGGTGAAGAGACGCACGCCAAACAGCAGCGCCGTCAGCGTCATCAGGCTGTACACTGTCCAGTAACGCCAGGGCTGGAAGTGCAAAACGCCGTTGGTTTTCATGTTTCTACTTTCTCTGGATAGAGCAGACTGGCCAGATCACGGGTGAAGATATACACAGGAATTGCCAGCATCAGGTTCAGCAAAGCGCTGGGGAGCAGAATGCGGTTGAAGGCTTCTCCCCAGAGCAGGGCACGGCCAGCGACTTGCAGGGTAAGCAGCGCCAGGGCCTGAGAAAGGAATGTTCCGGCCAGCGTCACCACGAACATCGTCAGGAGTGGCGCTTGCCAGAGTCGACGCGTCAGGAAGCGCCCCAGAGCCGCTGTCAGCAGGTAGGCGGCCAGGGGCGTGAACCAGGGCAGGGCAGAAACATAGCCGGCGAACAGGCCGGCCACGATGGCCCACTGCCAGGCTGTGCGCACGCGCTCCTGGATAGCCCAGGCCGCCACGAGCAACAGGAGCAAATCGGCGCAGCCGGAAAGCAACGTCAGGCGGCTCAAGATGGCAGTTTGCGCCATCAATGCCAGGCCGAAAACAGGAAGCGCCAGCAAAGCGGACATGGTTCAGGGGGTTGGAGCAGGGAGCAAAGGCGAAATATCCAGGGGCTTGAAGTTGGTGATGACCAGCACATATTGCAGGTGGTCAAAATCCACCAGCGGTTGAACCGTCGCCTGCTGGAAGAGTTCATAATCCAGTTTGCGCACGCTGGTCACCTGACCAATCAGCAAGTTGGGCGGATAACCGCCGCCCAGTCCGGAGGTCAACACTACATCGCCGACCTGAACATTGACATCTTGAGAAATCATATCGAGAGTCAGTTCGCCAGTGAGCGAGCCGCTCAAGATGGCGTTGGTGGCCGCGTTTTGCAGACGGACATTGACGACCGAAGCCGAATCGGTGATCAACTGGACGCGCGCGGCTTCCGCGATGACCGCGTCAATCCGTCCGGCCAGGCCCTTTTCGGTCACAACCGGCATGCCGGGGCGAATCCCGTCGTTCGAGCCAATGTTGATGATCACATAATTCAAGAAGGGACTTGGGTCGCGACCGATGACGGTAGCCGCTTTGTAGGTGTTTTCCGGATTGGCACGCGCGAAGTCCACCAGGGCGGCCAGGATTTCCGTTTCGGTAACGCGTTGCTGGAGTTCAATAATTTGCGCCTGCAGGCGGGCAACCTCCGCTTCCAGTTCGGCATTGCGCTGTCGTAGGGTAGATACCTCGCGCGGCATGGTCAGGAAATCGGTCAGCGCCATATAGCGCGTCGAAACCCACGCCTGAGCCTCCACGAGCCAGCGGTTGAGGCGATCGGTGGCAAAACGCAAATAACCGCCCAGCGCCAGCAGGATGATTCCCAAACTGATCAAGGCCACGATCACGACTTGTAGACGACGTGGGGAAAGGAGTTTCATAGGGAATCAATCGCGCCGGCGTGAGCGACGTGATTACGAATGACGCGTGCTGCCCCGTTCCAGACCGACCAGATAGCGACTGCGTTCGGCAAAATCATCCAGCACCCAGGCGGCGCCGCGCACCACGCAGGTCAGGGGATCTTCTGCTACCCAGGCGCGTAGATGGAGTTCGTCGGAGAGGCGGTCGGCCAGGCGTTGGAGCAATGCTCCGCCGCCCGACAGGCAAATACCGCTGTCCATCAGATCGGCTACCGTCTCTGGCGGGGCGTCGTCCAGCGCGTCGCGGACGGTGGACACGATGGTTTGCACGGCAGGGCCGAGCGCCTCGCGTATCTCAATGGAAGAGACCTCGATGGATTCTGGCAAACCGGTGACGAGGTTACGCCCACGCACTTCGGCGGTCTTTTCGACGGGGAGAGGAAAGGCTGAGCCAATCTGCCATTTGAGTTGTTCGGCAATGCTCTCGCCAACCAAAAGGTTATATTTATTGCGGATATAGGAAATGATATCGGCGTTCATCTCATCGCCCGCGATGCGAATAGAGCGGGAAAGGACCACTTCGCCCATGGAAAGGATGGCCACTTCGGTGGTCCCGCCGCCGATGTCCACAATCATGCTGGCATGCATTTCGTCCACCGGCAGGCCAGCGCCGAGGGCCGCGGCCATGGGTTCCTCAATCAGATAGGCTTCGCGCGCGCCGGCAGCAATCGCCGCGTCGTAGACAGCGCGCTTCTCGACTTCGGTGACGCCGATTGGAATGCCGATGACCGCGCGTGGGCTCGGCAGGGGGGCCACGGTTTGTTCATGCACCTTGCTGAAGAAGTACTCCAGCATGGCTTCGGTAATCTCGAACTCGGCAATCACGCCATCGCGCAGCGGACGAATCACGTTGATGCTTGCCGGAGCGCGACCGAGCATGTTGCGGGCTTCCTGGCCAACGGCCATGGGCCGTCGGGTGCGTTTTTCAATGGCTACCCAGGAAGGCTCATTGATGATAATGCCTTTCCCTTTGACATATACCAGCGTGTTGGCGGTCCCCAGGTCAATGCCGATATCGAGCGAGAAGAGACCAAGAAGCCATTTGAAAGGGTTGAAGGCCAAGGGTGCGCTCCTTGAGGGATCGTCAGATGACAATGTATTATACCATTGGAGCGATGGAAACCCAGCCGTCGGTGCCGGCTTCCCAGCCTGCACACAAGCAAACGCTACCAGCGCGCCAGGCATGATCGGCCCCGAAATTGCACCAGAATTGCAGCCTGGCATGCAGGCGGGAAAGATTCTTTTGCTCATTCGCGCGCAAACGCGGGTATAATGCGGCAGATTCATCTCTGCTGGCGCCCGGCTTATGGCGTATCCCATCCGGGCACAGTATGCTTTGGATTGGAGGCGTATGCAAGCGTACCAGGGCGTTTTGCAACGTTATGGGCATTTGCTGGACTTGCCGGCGCATACCAGGCCAGTGACTTTACTGGAGGGCAACACGCCGCTGATTCCTGTGCGCAGGCTGGCAGATGAACTGGGGGGTGGCTTTGAGTTGTTCGTCAAGTTCGAAGGGACGAATCCCACCGGTTCGTTCAAGGATCGCGGCATGACGGCGGCGGTCAGCGAGGCGGCCGGGCGGGAGGCAAAGGCGGTGATTTGTGCCTCGACAGGGAATACTGCCGCCTCGGCCGCGGCCTATGCCGCTCGCGCCGGGATGCGCGCCATTGTTCTGATCCCGCAAGGCAAAGTCGCAGCCGGTAAACTGGCCGGCGCGCTGGCTTATGGCGCGCAAGTGGTTCAGGTGGATGGCTCGTTTGACGACGCCTTGAGCATGGTGGTGGCAATTACCCGGAAACATCCCATTTGCCTGGTCAACTCGCTCAACCCGTATCGCATCGAGGGGCAAAAAACAGCCGCTTTTGAAATTTGCGATGCGTTGGGGGCCGCCCCCGACTGGTTATGTCTGCCGGTGGGCAACGCCGGCAATATTACTGCCTACTGGGCCGGTTTCCGTCAGTATCACGCCCTGAACTCCAGCGGTCTGCCCCACGTGCTCGGCGTTCAGGCGGAGGGCGCGGCGCCGCTGGTGCTCGGCCATCCGGTGGACAAGCCGGAGACCGTGGCGACGGCCATTCGCATCGGGCGGCCTGCGCGCGGCGAACAGGCTTTACAGGCGGCGGAAGATTCGGGCGGACGGATTATTGCGGTCAGCGACGAAGAAATTTTGAACATGCAGCGTCTGCTGGCGAGGCTGGAGGGCATTTGGGTTGAGCCGGCTTCGGCAGCCGGGCTGGCCGGTCTGGCGCACGAGATTGTTGCCGGGCGATTCCCGGCCCGGGGCAAGCGGATCGTGGCAATCTGCACCGGCCATGGCCTGAAAGACCCCGATATCATTACTCGCGATGTCGTCAGGCCGCTGGTTGTGCCGCCGCGTCTGGAGGCTTTGGAAGAGGTGATTCTCTCATGAAACGGGTCTGTGTGCGTGTGCCGGCAACTACGGCAAATTTGGGACCGGGCTTCGACGCGCTTGGCCTGGCACTGGATTTGTGGAACGAGACGGAGTTCGTGCAGACAGGGGACGACGGCTGTGTCATGACCATTCGCGGCGAGGGGGAAGGGATTTTGCCTGCCGATGAACGGAATCTGATTCTGGCGTCGGCGCTGCAAATCTTCTCGCTGGTGGGCAAATCGCCGCCGGGAATGCATATCCACTGCCTCAACCGTATTCCGCTCGCCTCCGGCCTGGGTTCGAGTTCCGCTGCAATGCTGGCCGGCATGTTGGGCGCGAATGCTCTGCTGGGCGAGCCGTTTTCCCGCCAGGAGATTCTCACCATGGCGGTTGAGAACGAAGGCCACCCGGATAATGTGGTTCCGGCCATGTTGGGCGGCCTGGTGGCGTCGGCGTTTCAGGACGGCAAGGTCGTGGCGCGAAAACTGGTGGTCAGTCCGTTGGCGATTACGGTTGTGTTCCCGGATTTTTACTTTCCGACGCAGGCGGCGCGAGAGATTTTGCCCGCATACGTGGCACGGGAGGATGCCGTCTTCAACTTGAGTCGAGCGGTGCTGGTTATCAAGGCATTGGAGACGGGCGATCTGGCCTTGTTGGGCGAGGTCATGGAGGATGCCTTGCATCAGCCCTATCGTCTGCCGCTGATTCCGGGCGCGCGGGAGGCCATGCGGGCGGCCAGGGAGGCTGGCGCCAGCGCGGTGGCTCTGTCTGGAGCAGGCCCGAGCCTGATTGCCTTTTCGGGTCAGCCGGCCGAGGCGCAGATTGGCCTGGCCATGCAACAGGCGTTTGCGCAGGCCGGGCTGGCTGCGCGTATTTTTTCCTTGAACATCAGTCAGAGCGGCGCCAGCGTGGTCGAGAAGTCGCTGCCGGATGAGCGGCGGCTTGAACGGTTAAGCGTGGAAGAGGAGGAGAGAGGGTAAGACGCAGGATATAAAGCGCAGGGAACTATGTAGCCCTGTCTCAAAACCGTTGTGCATGTCATGGCGAGGAGCGTTCTTGGCGACGAAGCAATCCCCAGGCGGTCCATTTCGCCTGATAAAGGGGAGATTGCTTCGCCAAAAAATGGCTCGCCATGACAGGGCTGAGTAGTTACAGGCGTAGAACGTAAAGAATAAAGCGTCCAAGCGGAAGGCGGAACGCGCAAGGTGTCAGGAGGTGGTGTGATGCGTGCGCGACGTGCGTTGCTGTATATGCCCGGCGATGACCGTCATAAAATCGAGAAGGCGATTGCGTCAGGTGTAGATTGTATTTGCATGGATTTAGAGGATGGGGTAGCCTGGAATCGCAAGGAGGAAGCGCGACGTACTGTCGCTACGGCGCTGCGCGAACTGGATTTTGGTCGCTCCGAACGGCTGGCGCGCATCAATGCCGTTGGGTCTGGCCTGGAAAGCGACGATCTGGCCGCTGTGTTACCTGCCCGGCCGGATGGAATTGTCGTGCCGAAGGTCGAAACGGCAGAACAACTGGCCTGGGTCAGCGAACGGGTGGAGGCGGTGGAACGGGCCCAGGGTTGGCCACTACATGCCATTTGCTTGATTGCAGTTATCGAAACGCCCAAAGCAGTGCTTAACTTGAAAGAAATTGCGGCTCATCCTCGTCTGGAGGCGTTGATTTTCGGCGCCGAGGATCTTGCCGTCGGCCTGGGGGCAACGCGCACGCGCGCGGCCTGGGAAGTCTTCTACGCACGCAGCGCCGTGGTGTTGACGGCCGCGGCGTTCGGCTTGCAGGCGATCGACATGGTCTCGATCGACTTTCGAGACATAGAAGCGCTACGCGCGGAAGCGCGCTTTGGTGCCCAACTGGGGTATGTGGGCAAGCAGGTGATTCACCCCAATCAGGTTGGGCCGGTGCAGGAAGTTTTTACGCCGGACGAGGCCGCGATTGAGGCCGCCCGTCGGCTGGTGACGGCTTTTGAGGCCCATCAGCGCGAGGGGAAAGGCGCCTTTGCCATCGATGGACGCATGGTTGACCTGCCGCTGGTGCGCGCCGCGCAAAATGTCCTGGCGCGAGCGCAGGCGGCAGGGAAGATATGACGGTCTCTGGAGGCTATGCTGGCAGACCAGACAGGGCGCGGGGGCGTAGTCCCTTCCTGACCGTCGGCGGGCTTACGGAACTGACAAGCCGTTAGCGTTTGACGCAGGGGTACCTTCAATGTATAATCACGTTGCCTTAACATTTCCCGGCCTCTACGTAGGCATTCTGAGGTATCCATGGCGTTCCGGGGCAACCTGCGTGATTTCACGATTACTCAGCTGTTGAATGTCATCAACCTGGCCGGCAAGACCGGCACACTGGTTGTGGAAGGCCCAAGCGAAACGGCGAAAGTCTCTTTTCGTGAGGGGAAACTGGCTTATGCCCAGATTGGGGAAGAAGACAGTCGTCTGGCATCGGTACTGTATAAGGCGAACAAGTTAACGGCAGGACAATACCGCGCCATTCAGCAGCGCGCCGCGCATTTGAGCGATAAGGAACTTGGCCTGATGCTGGTCAATGCGGGCTACCTGACTCAGGATGAGATTCTCCTTCACCTGCAGCAGCACTTCACTGATGTTGTCCGGCGGTTGTTTACCTGGGTGGAAGGCTTCTTCCACTTTGAGAACGACATGCTCCCGCCAGACGATCGCATTACCGTGCGCGTGAATCTGGAGAATCTCATCATGGAAGGTTCACGGCAACTGCGCGAACTGGAACAGTTGCAGGATGAGATTCCCAGTCTGGATATGGCGCTCAAATTTACCGACCGCCCTGGTGCAAACCTGCGTAACCTCAACTTGAGTGTGGAAGAATGGCGAGTGATTTCGTATGTTAACCCGCGTAATACCCTCCGTCAGATTGCCGCGGCCACGCGGATGAACGATCTGGAAATTCGGCGCATTGTCTATGGCCTGTTACAGGCTGGCCTGGTAGAACTGGTACGTCCGGAGCACATGCCGGCGCCTGCCGTGCGCATGTTCCCCACTGATAACAAGGAAGAACAAAAGTCGCTGGTCAATCGCCTGATCAATCGCATTCGTTCACTATAACTCATTCTTGAGGATAATCTATCATGCAGACGGTCAAAATTGTTGTCACAGGTCCGTTCAATGCCGGGAAAACGGAGTTTATTCGCTCGGTGAGCGAGATCGACGTGGTCTCTACCGAGCGCAAGCTCAGCAGCAGCGCCGAGAAAACGGTCAAGGAGTCGACCACGGTGGCGATGGATTTTGGGCGCATCACGGTGGACGACGACCTGGTGCTGTACCTGTTTGGCACCCCCGGTCAGCGGCGTTTCGATTTCATGTGGGAAATTCTCTCGGAGGGCATGCTGGGCTTTGTGGTCATGGTAGATAGTACGCGACCGGAGACCTTCCGTGAGGCGCGCTCGATTCTGGAAACTTTCCGCGCCTACGCTCCGACTCCCTACGTCGTGGCCGCGAACAAGCAGGACAAAAAAGACGCCTGGGATGTTGAAGACATGCGTCACGCGTTGCGTCTGGACTCGAAAGTCAAGATTTTGCCCTGCGTCGCGACCGATCGCGAGACCGTCAAGAAGGTCTTGCTGGAACTGCTCTATAGCATTCTGGCTGAGATGGAAGGCAAGGGAAAGTAGGCTTGCCGGGATAAGGAGCAACCGTGTCTTCGTTGACCACCGACCAGGGAATCGTGCATTATGAGGTGTACGGACGTGGCCGCCCGGTCATCCTGTTGCACGGCTGGTTGGGTTCGTGGGGCCTCTGGCAACAGACGATGGGGGTGCTGGGCAGTCGCTATCGCACCTACGCGCTCGACTTCTGGGGCTTCGGTGAATCGGGAAAGAAGCGCGAAAGTTACGCGGTCCAGGATTTCGTCAGTCTGGTAGACCAGTTCATGGAACTGTTGGGGATTGCGCGCGCCCCACTGGTCGGCCACAGCATGGGGGGGACGGTTAGCCTGTCGGTAGCGATTCAATATCCTCAGCGCGTCAGCAAAGTCGTTGTCGTTGGCTCTCCGATTGTGGGTTCTTCGCTCGCCTTCGCCTTGAAACTGGCCGGCTTGCGACCGGTGGCTTTTTTGCTGTTCAATATCATGCCAGTCTTTCGCCTGGGGATGCGTCTGGCCTCGCCGTTGATCTGCAAAGACAAACGTTTCCCCGATATGATGGATCGCGATCTCTCGCGCACCACACTGGAATCGTTCCTGCTCAGCATAGCCTCCCTGCGGCGTACTGATTTGCGACCGTTCCTGTCACAGATCAAGGTGCCGGTGATGGGAATGTATGGGGATAAAGACAATATTGTTCATCCTCGCCAGTGGCAACCCTTGCAGGAAGGTATTCCCCATACGCGCGTGGAGCGCTTCCCCACCGCCGGCCATTTTATCATGCTAGACGAGCCGGCGCTCTTTATGCAGAAATTGATGGACTTTCTGGATGAGCCTGCGGCATGATGGCTTCCGACCTTGCCGTATCCACGTATCCTGATACTCTCTGGCGCGTGACCCTGGCGGCCACGGAGGAGATTCTCGGCTGTGAGGGACGGCGCGCCCTGGATATACCGGATAGCGCACGTGCCGGCGCCGTCTCGGCTTCGACCACTCCTTTGGAGCGCATTGACCAGCTGCAAGTCGCTTTGGAACGCGCCTATGGGCCGCGCGCCGGACGTGGTCTGGCATTGCGCATTGGCCGTGCTTGCTTCAAATACAGCCTGCAAGAACTCGGCTTGCAACTGGGACTGACCGGCCTGGATTTTCGTCTCAAACCGATGCCTGAGCGGGTGTGGACGGCGCTGGAGGCGCTGGCGGATTTCTTTTACTATGGCTGTCATCAGCCGGTCCGACTGGAGATTACCGAAGATACCTGGCGCTGGGTGATGGCCTATGACCAGGGGGGGAAAGCCGCGCGGCAGGGAAGCGGCGCGGCGGCCTGGGGCGCCTGTTCGTGGCTGGTTGGCCTGCTGCAGGAGATGGTTTACTGGGTCAGTGGTGGACGAATCTTTCTGGTCGAGGAAACCGAATGCGTCGCGTTGGGCGGGAAGACGTGTACGATTACGATCCGCCGGACGCCTTTGAGTTAAGCCATGTTAAAAGTTATCCTGCAGGCTCCCCGTCCGATACCGCCGTTCAATGAGCCGGCGCGTGATTTGCGTTTGCAAAACAAGCCGCTCTGGCTTTTGCAACGCGATTTGCTGGCGCCCTACGTCACGCGCGAACTGGAATTGCCGCCCGGCGCGCGTTTGCCGCTCACGCGCGAGCCAATGATCGTGTACCGCGATAACCTCTTCTTCGACAAAGAATACATTACCGAGTTTATGACGCGCGCCATACGTGGCCGCCGACCGGTGCGGGCGGCGTTTTCGCACAGCGATGCCGCCTTTCGCGAACATGCGCTGCCCCTATCGGTCTCCTATACCCCGGCTGGCGACCTCTACTATGCCGATTTGTGGTATTTCCCGGCCGGGCCTGTCGCCGATGTGGAGCCGCTGGTCATTGACTTGCAAGCACGCGAGATTGGTTATTACCACGTTCCTACTTACATGGCTACGGAGAGCGGCGATCTGGTGTATCAGGTGCCTCTGCGGGCTTTGATGGCGATTGATTGCTGGGTGCACGTCTTCATTGCCGATTGCGTCTTTGGCCTGTTTGCGCGCGGGGCGCGCTTCGAGGAGCGTCTGAAGCGCGATCTGGGTTTCAAGTTGAAGATTCTGGCCACCGCTCTCTATGAGGGGAAACAATTGCTGGAATGTTCGGCGCTGGTCAAGGTGGGCAAGAACTGCGTGATTGACCCGAGGGCGGTGATTCATGGCCCAACGACGATCGGGGATAACGTCACCATCAACGCGGGCGCGGTCATCGAGAACTGTATTATTGGCAGCAACGTGAACATTTCGCAGGATTGTCAGTTGATGCTCTCGGTGATAGGCGACGGCACTTTCCTGCCCTTTCGCGCCTCGCTCTTCATGACGACAGTCATGGAGAATAGCATGATTGCGCAAAATACCTGTCTGCAAATGTGCGTGGTTGGGCGCAACACCTTTATCGGAGCCGGGAATACGTTTACCGATTATAATTTGATTCCCGTTCCTATCCGTGCGCTGGATGGGAATGACAGGCTGGCGCCGGCGAATCGCCCCGTCTTGGGCGGCTGTGTTGGCCATAACTGTCGCATCGGGACCGGGATGATCGTTTTTCCCGCGCGCACCATTGAATCGGATGTGGTGTTGTTTGCCTCCCCGGAGCGGCGCATTATTGATCGCGATATCAGGTACGAGCAAAGCGATCATCATAAACTCAAAGGCGGTAGTCTGCACCCCCGTCTGTATCCTCGTCCAGGAGAAGCCGATCTTGCCTCATGGTAGCCAGTGATGGACACCTTTGCCTTCATCATCCATCCCATTGACCCCAAGCGCGATGTCAGTCGTAAATACCCCTTGCTTGGCCGCATGCTTACCGAACGGCAAATAGACTTCTTCTCAACTTTCTTTCCCCCGGTCTATATTTCTGAAATTACCGGTATCGTCTCTCAGGCCAGCGGCAAGGAAATCAAGGGCTGGTTTATTGCCTGTCCTTACACGCCGCGCCGCATGTTGGAGTTGCCAGAACGGACAGTTTATCGTAAGATTATTGAGACAGGCCATTTCGCCGAACGGCTTGGCGCGCAGATTCTGGGCCTGGGCGCATATACTTCCGTCATCGGCGATGCCGGGCTGACTGTGGCGCGCGCGCTGGAGATACCGGTGACTACTGGCGATTCGTACACGGTGGCGGTTGCTGTGGAGGCGGTACGGGAAGCGGCGCGCCGGATGGACATCCCGCTTCGGCAGGCGACGGCGGCGGTCGTTGGCGCGACGGGCGCTATTGGCCGGGTCTGTGCCGAATTGCTGGCCGGCGATGTTGCTGAACTGATCCTCATCGGGCGGCGAGAAGAGAAACTCGTAGCCCTGCGGGATCACATTCAGACCGTCACGGCGCCGCGTTGTGCCACCTTGCGGGTCAGCACGCGGGTGGATGATATTGCCGAGGCGCAACTGATTCTGACCGTTACCAGCGCCGTTCAAGCCATCATCCATCCGGAACAGTTACAGCCCGGCAGCGTGGTCTGCGACGTGGCTCGACCGCGCGATGTGGCGGCAACAGTAGCCGCCGCGCGCCAGGATGTGCTGGTCATTGATGGCGGCATGGTGGATGTGCCGGGCGAGGTGGATTTCCACTTTGACTTCGGCTTTCCCCCGCGCAAGGCCTACGCCTGTATGGCGGAAACGATGGTTCTGGCGCTGGAGGGCCGCTTTGAAGATTACACGGTCGGGAAGGAGATTTCTCGTTCGCGCGTGGAAGAGATTGCGCGGCTGGCCGCCAGGCACGGTTTTCGTCTCAGTGGCTTTCGCTCGTTTGAGCGTGCTGTGACCGAAGAACAGATTGAACGGGTGCGGCAGAACGCGCGTCGCGCCGCACGACCTAGTTAATCACGGGAGGGCTCGTATGGGAAAATCACGCTTGTTGGTTGTGGAAGACGACGTGGACATCGCCAATATGCTCAAGATTTACTTTGGCAGTCTTGGGTACGATGTCGAAGTCGCCGCGCGTGGCACCGAAGCGCTGGAAAGAACGCGCAGCGCCCTGCCACATCTTATCGTGCTGGACATCATGTTGCCGGATATTGATGGCTATGAAGTCTGTCGCACGTTGCGTCAGAGCACGCGCACCAGTCACATCCCGGTCATTTTCCTGACTCAGAAGGATGAGCGCAGTGATAAACTTCAGGGCCTCGAACTGGGGGCAGATGATTACATCACGAAGCCTTTTGACATCGAGGAACTGAAGCTGCGCGTTCAGGGCGCTTTGCGGCGCGCCGAGCGGGAAAGCCTGACCGACCCGCGCTCAGGCCTGCCCGCCGGACGGCTGATCGAAGATCAGTTGCGGCGCACGATTCGAGAAAACAACTGGGCTTACCTTGACCTGCGCATCAATTACTTTGAGCCATTTCGCGATGTGTATGGCTTTGTGGCTGGCGATGATGTCTTGCGCTTTACGGCCATGCTCATTGGCGAGGTGGTGGATGAACTGGGCACGCCCAATGACTTTATCGGCCATGCCGGCGGGGATAACTTCGTGGTGATTACGACCGAAGCGGCTGCGCCGGCGATTCGTCAACGGCTTAAGGAACGCTTTGCGGAAGAAGTGCAAACGCACTACAATTTCCTCGACCGCCAGCAAGGGTACATCATGGCGCCGAATGCCGAAGGCAAAATGGAAAAAGTGCCGCTGATGACGCTGGCGGTGGGCGTCGTCACCCCAACGATGCAATCCTTCGCGGATATCCGCGAGATTACCGAACTGGCGGCGGAAATGCGTCGGCAAGACGCAGCCAGTGCTGTGCTTAAAGGATAACCTGATCATGTGGGCAGGGCAGTCGGCCTCGCTGGGTATTGGCCTGCTCCTGACCGGTCTGGTGCTGGTACTGCTGGTCGGGGGACTGGTCTGGCTGGCGCGCCGTTGGCGACCGGCGGGCCTGACGACTGTCCCGCTGCCCCTGTCAACCGCCCTCCCCTCTTCTGAACATGCTTTACTTCTGGTTCTGGCCGGCGGACGGGCAGAATATCTCAATCCCACCGGTCGGGAATGGTTCGGCCTGCAGGCCGAGGAACCGCCGAATCTGGAAGTGCTGGCGCGTCAGGTGCGACCGCCGGATGAATTCCTGAACCTGTGTTTGCAGGAAGGGCAAGCGCGCCTGACGGTCAACGGTCGCCCGGTCGAAGCCGTCTCCTATTACCTTCCTGCGCCTGTGCCGGCGATGCTGGTTGCCTTGCGCCACGCCGAGAGCCGCGGCGCCGAGATTCCCCCTTCCATTTTGCAAATCCTCTCTGAATTTAATCAATCTCTGGTCACCCATATTGGTCTGGAGGACACGCTCAAGGCGATCCTGACCTATGTCGAACGATTACTCCCGGCGGATACGCTGGCGCTCAAACTCTGGAATGCTGCTGACCAGACCCTGACTCCCTACCATCTGGCCTATGATGAGAGCGGCGTGGCCACGCTGGAACGTGGACAACCGTCGCCGCCGGAGCAGTGGAGCCAGCAAATTCTGGAGGCCGGACGGTTGCTGTACCTGCCCGAACTGCCGGTCACGAAGGCCCCGGCAGGGGAAGGGGCGGAGGAGAGCGGCGTGCTGCGTTCTTTTGCCGGCATTCCTCTTCGTCTGGGAGAGGAACTGTTGGGTACGCTGGAAATTGGTTTGAAGATGCCCAAGGCCCTGGTGCCTACCGATCTGGAAGTGCTCCAGCTGCTCGCCGCGCAGGCCGCCGCGGCCATTCGCAACGCCACCCTGTTCGAGGCCGAACGCCGACGCAGCGCCGAGTTGAGCGGTCTGGCGAATCTGGCGCAGGCGATTGGGGAGACGCGCGACCCTCACGACCTGTTCACCCGCCTGGTACAGAGCATTGCGCCGCTTCTGGAAGTCGAGATTTCAGGTTTCCTGATTTACGATGAGGAGCGGCGTTTGCTGGCGGCCCAGCCGCCGTTTATCGGTCTGCCTTCGCAGACGATAGCCTTCTATCAGGCGCCTGTAGAGGCCGGCAGCGCCCTGGAGAAGGCCCTTCTGGCTCAGGAGGCCATTCTCAGCGAGAACGCGATGGAGGACCGGCGCTGGCAGGAATTCGGCTTTCAGGATTTTGCGCGCGCGGCCAGCTTGCGCGATACCGCCTTGATTCCGCTGGTCTCTGGTGGTCGCTCGCTGGGTTTTTTCCAGGCCTCCAATCATCGCCACGGAGAAACCGTCTTCTCCGCCGATGAGCAACGGTTGCTTAACATTATTGCCAATCAGGCGGCGCATATCATTGACAACCTGACGTTGCTGCGTCAGTCACGTCAACGAGCCCAGCGTGCCGAGGCCTTGCGGCGTATTGTCAGTCTGGTGAATTCTTCGGCCACGCTGGATGAAATCCTGCGCTATGCCTTACAGGAACTGGCGCGGCTGTTGCAGGTCAACGTAGCGGCTATCTTTCTGCTGGATGAGGCGCAGGGCGTGCTGCGTCTCCACCGCGAATCGCTTTGGGGGGTAAGCGCAGAGAAGATGGAGCGCTTTGCGCGCCTGTTCCGCGATGATCCCTTGTTTGGCGAGACGGTTACGGCCAATCAGCGTCCGCTCCTCGCAGGCCGGGCGTTGCAGGAGGAGACCCTGAGCGCGCGCTATCGTTCGCTGGCGACAACCCTGAAGATGGAATCTCTGGCTTTGGTGCCGCTGGTGGTGCGTGAGCGCGGTATTGGCGAAGTGCTGGTTGGTCACCGTGCGCCGGATTTCTTCAACAGTTATGATGTGCAAATTCTGGCTACAGCCGCCGGTCAACTGGCCAGCGCCATCGAGAGCGCGGCCTTCAAAGCCCAGACCGATGAAAGTCTGCGGCGGCGGCTCGACCACTTGCGGGCTCTGGTTCGCATCAGCCAGCAATTGCATACCCTGCAAGACTTGCCGCGCCTCTTGCAGGTACTCTACGAGGAAAGTTTACGCCTGACGGGGGCGGAGTGCGGCGCGGTATTCCTCTGCGACGGCCAGGCGCCGGAGCGGGTTACTCTGACGGTGGGTGAAAGCGTTCCCACGACACTCTCTGCGCTTGAACAGCGGGCATTGACGGAAGCCCGACCGTTCTGGATCGCCGATTTCTCGCAGGCAGACCAGCCGCGACCACACGAGGGCGTTCATTCTGCCATGTTCGTGCCCATCATGTATCGCGACCGCGCCAGCGGCCTGATCCAGTTACATGCTTCCAGGGCAGACTTTTTCAATGAGGAACTGTTGGAGGCGGCGCAATCGCTGGCGGTGCAGGCCGCCATTGCTCTGGAAAATGCGACGCGCTGGCAGGAGCGAATGCAAACGCTCGATACCTTAAGCCGTCGCTCTGAAGCGCTGAGCCGGCTGGTGCAGGCGGCGCAGGCTGTGACAGTAGACCGGCCGCTTGAACAATCGCTGGAGGCCCTGGCCGCGGCCATCCGCGAGGCCACGCCATTCGACATTGTCTTGATCAGCCTGGTGGAATCCGAGAGCGGTGCGTTGCAGCGCGTGGCCGGCGCCGGCATTCCGCCAGAAACGCTGGTGGCGTTGCGGGCGCGTCCTCAACCATTCCCGATGGTGGCGCAGATGCTGCGTTCCGAGTTCAAGATGGGTGGCGGTTATTTCATCCCTTACAATCAGAGCCCGCCGCTTGCCGGCGAACTCCCCCGGATTGCAACGACCACGATTGCCCCCTCGGTGCAGGCTACAGATGCCTGGCATGCGGGCGATACGTTGATCTACCCCTTGCAGGATCAGGAGGGGAATACCATTGGCCTCATCAATCTCGATGCTCCGCGGGATGGGAAACGTCCTGACGCGGTCACTCTGGAGACGCTGGACGTTTTTGCCGCTCAGGCGGCTTTGTTGATTCTCGCCACCCGCCGCTTGAGCGAGTATCGTACTCAGGTGGAGACTCTGACGACCAGCCTGGCGCGACAGCAGCAATTGCTTTCCGTCAGCCAGGCGCATCTGCCAGTCTTGCTTCGCAAAGACCTGGAGTACACCATTGCGGTGCGTAATCTGGAGCGACGTGCCCGGCGCATTCGCGCGGGTCTGGAAATTGCCGAGGCCATCAGCCTGCAGGTAGATGCCCAGAGCGCTTTGCAGGCGCTTGGACGCGAAGTGTTGACCCGCCTGGAGATGAACGTTTCCATGGTGGCCGAAAACACGCCCGAAGGGCCGCGTCTGTTGTACGTTCTCGGCAGCATTCCGCGCAGCACCAGCCCTGAGGCCCTCTTCGGTCAGCGCAACCCCTTGCGTTACAGTCTCCAGACCGGTGAGACGCTTATCGTCACCAATCTGGAAGAAAACGATGTCTGGCGCGATACGCCCTTGCTCAGCAGCCTGCATACGAAGAGCTTTGTGTGTCTGCCGATTTTGATTGATGAGAAACCGGTTGCCAGCGTGCTGGCCATCAGTCTGGAGCCATTACCGCCGTTGACCGATGAAGATCGTCAGGTTTACCTGCAAATCTCCCGCCAGGTCTCTATCATTCTACAGAACATCAACCTGCTGGCCGAGACGCGACGGCGCCTGCGCGAGGTCAACCTGCTGCTCGATTTCAGCCGCCAGTTGAGCGGTCTGGAGCCGGAAAGCATTGTCAATACCTTGCTGGAGAGCGCCTTGCGCGTGGTCAGCGGAGCGCATGCTGGGGCAGTTCTTCTCTGGGATGCGGCCCAGGCCCGCCTGGTGACGAAAGCCGCGCGCAATTACGCCAATTCGGAGCGCATGTTGGCCATCAGTTACGGTACGGGCGAGTCGTTGCCCGGTCAGGTCTTCGCCGAGCGGCGGTCGCGGCGGATTGACGAAGTGCATTTTGCCCGTGACTATAACTTATCCGCCGAACAGCTGTTGTACTATCGTGAGGCGACCGGGGGCCGTTTGCCGGTTGCCAGCCTGTTTGTTCCCATTCAAACGGCAGAGACGGTGCTGGGGGTGCTGGTGCTGGATAATTTCAACACGGTCGCGGCCTTTAGCGCCGAGGATGAGGCCATTCTGCTTTCGCTGGCGCAGCAGGTAGCGCTCTCGCTGGAGAACGTCAACCTGATTCGCGCCGCGCAGGAACGCGCCCGTCAATTGCAGGCGTTGACGACGGTCGCGGCCACGATGTCCACCAGCCTGCAATCTACAGAATTGGTTCAGGGCTTGCTTGACCAGTTGGGCGCTGTGCTCCGCTATGATACCGCGATTCTCTGGCTGCGCAGCGGTGAACGGATGACTGTGGCCGCAGCGCGCGGCTTCCCCGATCCTGAAGAGCGCATCGGCCTGTCGGTGGACATTAAAGATTCGCGCCTCCTCGAGGAAATGATTCGCACCGGTCAGGGCATCGTCGTCGCGAACGTACGCACCGACCCGCGCTTCCCGGCGCTGGGTGAGGCCGAACGTCTCTCCTGGATGGGCGTGCCGATGATTTCCAAAGGCCAGGTCATCGGCGTTATTGCTCTGGAGAAAGCAGAAGCAAACTACTTTACCTTTGAGACCCTGCAACTGGCCACCACCTTTGCCAGCCAGGCGGCTGTGTCGCTTGAGAACGCGCATCTCTACGAAGATAGTCTGCGGCGCGCCGCGGAACTGGACGAGCGTTCACAGCGCCTGGCCCTGCTTAACCGTCTCTCCTATGAGTTAAGCGGTTCTCTGGATGAGGGGCAGATTCTACGTCTGACCGGTGAAGAATTGTGGAAAGCGCTTTCGGCAACGCGTCTGGCGGCGGTTTCCTTCGGGCGCAACCAGGAGCCGCTGCTGCGTGTTGCTCTGCCAGAACAGGAGGCTGAGCAACCTGCGGTTTTGCCGCCGGCGCCTCTCTTCCGGCGGTTGAGCGAATCGATGGGCATCTTCGTTGCTGAGGATGTCAGTACGGAGCCGGACCTGGCGCCGCTGGCGGATTTTCTGGCTGATACGCGTTCTTTGCTGGTTCTGCCGCTGGCCAGTGGTACGAATTTGCGGGCTTTGTTCTTTGTTCAAATGGCGCATCCCTATCGCTTCTCGGCGGCAGAAATTGAACTGGCGCGCACGATTTGCAACCAGGCGGCCATTGCCCTCGAAAACGCCCGCCTGTATCAGTCCACGGTCGCGACGGCTGAACGGCTGGCTACCATCAACCGCGTTTCGTATGAAATGAGCGCCAGTCTCGATCCGGAGGAAATCTATGCCGCCATTCACCGCGCCACCGCGCAACTGATGCCGGCGGAATCCTTCGTCATCTCCCTGTTGGATGAGGCAACGGGAGAAATTGAAGGCGTTTACCTGATGGATCCAGGCGGGCGGGCGCCAGTGGTGCGTTTGCCGCCAGGGGAGGGTTTGAGCGGTCGCGTCATCGCCACTGGCCAGCCGTTGTTGATCGGCGATGCGGCGGAAGTGGAAGCATTGGGTGGGCGTACTTTTGGCGAAGGTCAGCCGCGTTCCATTGTCGCTGTCCCAATTATGTTGGGTGAAAAAGTCATCGGTATGCTTTCGGCGCAGAGTTATCGTCCGCATGTTTATACCGAGGAGGATCAGCAGATTTTGAGCATTCTGGCCAACCAGGCCGCGGTTGCCATTCAAAACGGTCGTCTGTTTGCCGAAACGCGCCGTCTGGCGGACGAACTGGAGCAACGCGTCATCGAACGTACGGCGGAACTGGCGCGCGAGCAGCGGAATACTGAGACTCTGCTGCGCATTCTGACGGAGGCTTCCTCCACGCTGGATATTGACCGCGCCCTCAACCGCACGCTGGCGCTCTTGAACGATGCCATCGGCGCTGAACAAGGCGCAATCTTGATGGTTAACCCGGAAGACAATACCATCCATTACCGCGCCGGTTATGGATATGTGACGCCTGTATTGCACGAGCGTGATCGGGCGACGCCGCTCAAAGTGGGGGAGGGATTAGCCGGCTGGGTTATCAAGAATCGAAAAGCCGTGCTTATTGACGATGTGCGTAAAGATCCGCGCTGGGTAGCCCTGCCGATGAGTTCGCCGCTCCATCGAAGCGTCATCGCCGTACCGCTCATGGTGGGCGAGGACGCCATCGGCGCGGTCATGGTCTTCCATCGCCAGGAGGGATATTTCACGCAGGACCATCTCAATCTGGTGCAGGCAATCGGCACGCAGGTCTCCGTTGCCATCAACAATGCCCAACTCTACGAGCTGATTCGCGATCAGGCCGAACGTCTCGGCAGCATGTTGCGCGTGCAACAGGTGGAAGCCAGCCGGCAGCAGGCCATTCTCGAAGCCGTCGCCGACGGAGTTTTGGTCACGGACGCCTCCAACATCATTACCTTCGTCAATCCTTCGGCGGAACGTTTGCTTGGTCTGGAGAACAGACAAATCGTGGGCCGTTCTCTGGAGCAGTTCGTTGGCCTGTTTGGCAGGGCCGCCCAGACGTGGATGAACACGATTCGCTCCTGGTCCGAGGACCCCTCTACTTACCACGTGGGCGATACGTACGCGGAGCAGTTAAATCTGGATAATGGCCGCATTATTCTGGTGCACCTGGCGCCGGTTATCTGGCGTAACGATTTTCTGGGTACGGTGTCTATCTTTCGGGATATTACGCACGAGGTCGAGGTTGACCGCCTGAAGTCGGAGTTCGTCGCGACCGTGAGCCATGAACTGCGGACGCCGATGACCTCCATTAAAGGCTATGTGGACCTGTTGCTCATGGGCGCGGCCGGCGCGTTAAATGAAAATCAGACTCACTTTCTCGAAATTGTGCGTTCCAATACCGAACGGCTGAGTGTTCTGGTCAACGACTTGCTGGACATTTCCCGTATCGAGGCCGGCCGTATTTCCCTTTCTTTCCAGCCCCTGGACTTGCGGGCGATTGCGGAGGATGTCATCGCCGATGTTTTGCGCCGATCCCAGGAAGAGAACAAGCCGATGGCGGTTTCGCTGGAAGTTGCCGCGGAGTTGCCTGCGGTGCGCGGCGACCCGGAGCGCGTGCGCCAGATTCTTGACAATCTGGTGAGCAATGCTTACCATTACACCCCTGCGAACGGCAAAATCACCGTGGCGATTCACCCGCTGGATGGGGAAGTGCAGGTGGATGTTCAGGATAATGGCATTGGCATCCCCCCAGCGGATCAGGAGCATGTTTTTGAGCGCTTCTTCCGTGGGGAACATCCGCTGGTTCTGGCTACACCGGGCACCGGGCTGGGACTGTCCATTGTGCAGCAGCTGGTGAAGATGCACGCCGGGCGCATCTGGCTGGAAAGCTCAGGCATTCCGGGCGAGGGAAGCACCTTTTCCTTTACCCTGCCTGTTTATCGCGGCGAGGAGTAACGGTATGGCAAAAATTCTGATCGCTGAGGACGAACGTGATATTCGTGAACTGGTGACCTTTACGCTAAATTTTGCCGGTTATGAGGTTGTGGCGGCCAGTAATGGCGAGGAAGCGGTGCAATTGACCACGCAGGAGATGCCCGATCTGGTCATTTTGGATGTGCGGATGCCGCGCATGACAGGGTACGAAGCCTGCGCCCTGATTAAGAAGAACCCCAAGACAGCGCATATCCCGGTAGTTTTCCTTTCCGCAAAAGGACAGGAATCCGAGATTCAGACCGGCCTGCAGGTGGGCGCGGATGAATATCTGTTGAAACCATTTGCTCCTGACCAGTTGATTGCTCATGTTCAGCGTATGTTAGCGCGCCGTTCCGGTTGAGCAACGGGCGTGCGGCGGTGTTGCATCCTGTGTTCGTGTAGAGAAGACCCATGAGCGTAGTTTTGATTGACGAGCGGATTGTTCATTATGAGGTGCTGGGACGTGGTCGCCCGGTGATCTTTCTGCATGGTTGGGTTGGTTCCTGGCGCTACTGGGTGCCAGCGATGCAAAGCGCGGCCATCGCCTATCGCGCTTATGCCCTGGACCTGTGGGGTTTTGGGGATACCGCCCACGATGCCAGCCTGTATGCTCTGGAGCAACAGGTCAATCTTCTGGATCGCTTTTTGCAGGAACTGGGCATCATCAAAATCGCTCTGGTCGGTCACGGCCTGGGGGCAGTGGTGGGCGCGCTCTTTGCCCAGCGTTTGCCGGCGATGGTGGACCGCATGATGCTGGTCGGCTGCCCGCTGGAAAACGAGGCGGTCAATGGTCGTTTGCGCAGCGCTCCGCCGGCGGAACTGACAGACTGGTTGCTCAAAAAGGACGAACTGGCCGAACCGGCGCGCGTGGACGCGCTCAAGGCCGACGTTATGGCGATGAGGGTTTCTTTTGAAGCCTTGAATACACTCAATATTCTGACCCTGATTAGCAGTCTGCGCACGCCCTGTTTGCTGGTCTATGGGGAGGGCGATCCGGCAGTCATCCCGCCCAGCGAGGAACGCGCGGCCATCTTCCCGTCCCACGTACACCAGATTGTGCTGGAAAACGCCGGTCATTTTCCGATGCTGGACGAAAGTCCACGTTTCAATCGCCTGTTGACCGATTTCCTGGCGCTTGAATCGGGGGATAGCCCACGCCAGCTGCAACTCAAGGAAGAATGGAAACGACGCGTGCGCTGAGGGGACAGCCGCGAGAGGTGGAATGGCTCAGTACCGGCTTTGTTGTCCGATCCAGCGCGCTGATTCTGCTCGGCGACAGTTGGGGGGAATGATCCTGCCCACGCTGGTCGGCCGGGTGATTGAAACCACGGGCGCGGCTTCCATGACTTGCCTGGTGGCTGCCAGCCTGTTGCTTATCCTGATCGCCTTCGCTTTCTTGCCGCGCGCCCATCGGAGATCGGTTGCTGCTGGCAGCGACGGAACCGCAGCCGCGCTATAATACACCTATGCCAAAGACGTATACCCGTTATGTCTGTCAGGAATGCGGGCGCGTAACCGCAGCCTACATGGGACGCTGTCCACAATGTGGAGCGTACAATTCGATGGTGGAAGAAGTGGTCAGTGAGGAGCCGCTGACCGCGCCGCGCCGGGGCTTGAGCGGTCGTACAACACCACGACGCCTGACGGAAATCAGCACCGAGGCCGAGGAACGCATCCCGCTGCCTATGGGTGAATTCGCGCGTGTGCTGGGCGGCGGCATTGTCCCCGGTTCGATTGTCCTGATTGGTGGCGACCCCGGCATCGGTAAATCCACGCTCCTGCTGCAAATGGCGCTGGACATGGCGGCGCGCCTCAACGTCTTGTATGTATCCGGCGAAGAATCGGAACGCCAGATCAAAATGCGCGCCGAACGCCTGTGCTCTGGCGAGCAATCGTTCCCCAGAAACCTCTTCCTGGTTACCGAAACCAGTCTGGAAGCGATTCTGGAGCACGTTGCCACGCACAAGCCAGATTTGCTCATTGTCGACTCGATCCAGACAATCTATCTGCCCGAACTCGAAACCGCGGCCGGCTCGGTGACTCAGGTGCGCGAATCGGCCAATCGCTTGCGCGAACTGGCCAAATCGGCCGGGCCGACAGTTTTTCTCATCGGCCATGTGACCAAAGAGGGCACTATCGCCGGGCCGCGCGTGCTTGAGCATATTGTGGACACGGTACTCTATCTCGAAGGGGATCGTTTCCAGGCCTATCGTCTGCTGCGCTCGGTCAAAAATCGTTTTGGCGCCACAGCAGAAGTGGGGGTTTTTGAGATGACGGAGCGCGGACTGGTGGAAGTCGCCAATCCGTCAGAGGCTTTCCTGGCAGAGCGCATGGTCAATGTGCCGGGCTCGGCAATTGCGGTGACGATGGAGGGCACCCGTCCCTTGCTGGTAGAGGTGCAGGGGTTGACCAGTCCGGCCCAGTTCGGGAACGCGCGCCGCACCCCCAACGGCGTTGATTACAATCGTCTCCTCATGTTAACCGCCGTGCTGACGCGGCGCGTGGGGTTACGCCTGGCGGAAGCGGATGTCTTCGTCAACGTGGTGGGCGGCTTGCGCATTGAAGAACCGGCGGCTGATTTAGCCATCGCGGCGGCTGTGACTTCCTCTTTGCGCGATACTCCGCTGCGCGCCGATGCGGTGCTGATTGGCGAGGTTGGCCTGGCAGGTGAATTGCGTATGCCGGGCCAGATGCCCCTCCGCTTGCGCGAGGCGGCCAAGCTGGGATTCAAGGCCGCTATCGTTCCCAGGCGGTTGCGGCGCGGTGAACCCTGGCCATCGGACATCGAGGTGCTTGAGGCGCGTTCGCTGCCCCAGGCTCTGGAAATGGCTCTGACCTCGCCGCGCGAATTACCCAAACCCAAAAAAGTAGCCTGAAACGGGAGGTTCGATGGACTTGCAACTTCAAGGCAAACGCGCTCTGGTCACCGGGGCCTCGCGCGGCCTGGGCTTTGCCGTGGCGTTGGGCCTGGCGCGCGAGGGGTGCCAGGTGGCCATTAACGGGCGGAACGAAGCAAACCTGACCGCGGCGGTGCAGCGCCTGCAGCAGGAGGGCGGCGGGGGCGTTCTGGGGCTGGTTGGAGATGTGAGCGAAGTATCCACCCCGGCGCGCCTGGTGGCAGAGACCGCGCATGCCTTCGGCGGTCTGGACCTGCTGGTTACCAACGCTGGGGGACCGCCGGCCGGCGCCTTCGAGTCGTTCACGGAGGAAGACTGGCAGCGCGCAGTGAATCTGGCTTTCCTCAGCCATGTGCGCCTGATACGGGCCGCTTTGCCTTACTTGCGCCAGTCATCTGCGGCCAGTGTGTTGACCATTACTTCGTATGCTGTCAAACAACCGATCCCGAATCTGGTGCTCTCGAACTCGGTACGCGCGGCCACCGTGGGCCTGACCAAATCGCTGGCGCTGGAATTGGGCGCACAGGGCATTCGCTTCAACTCAATTCTGCCGGGCTGGACGGAGACCGAACGCGTGCGCGAATTGATGGCCTTCCGCGCGCGCCAGAATGGTACTACAATTGAAGAAGAATTTGCCCGACAATCTTCGGAAAGTCCCTTGGGACGCATGGCGCGCCCCGCAGAATTTGCCAACGTTGCCGTTTTCCTGCTCTCACCGGCGGCCAGTTATCTGACCGGCCTGATGATCACGGTAGATGGTGGCATGTACAAGGGACTGCTGTAAAACTCACTGCTTCAGGAGGTCTCATGCCAGTCCGCACCATTATTATGGGCGCCGCCGGGCGCGATTTTCACAACTTCAACGTGTTCTTTCGTGATAATCCCGACTACGAGGTAGTTGCATTTACCGCGACCCAGATTCCGGCCATTGCGGGGCGCGTTTATCCCCCCGAACTGGCCGGCGCGCGCTACCCCAACGGCATTCCGATTTATGCCGAAGAGGAACTGGTGGACCTCATCCGCAAACTGGATGTGGAACAGGTGATTTTTGCCTATTCCGATGTGCCGCACGAGTACGTGATGCACAAAGCATCGCTGGTGCTGGCTGCTGGCGCCGATTTTCGTCTGATGGGGCCGCAGACGACTCAGGTGCGTTCGCACAAACCGGTCGTCTCGGTATGCGCGGTGCGTACCGGGTCGGGCAAGTCGCAAACCACCCGTCGCGTGACGCGTATCCTGCGCGGCATGGGCCGCCGGCTGGCTGTTGTGCGCCATCCCATGCCGTATGGCGATTTGCGCCGTCAGGAAGTCCAGCGTTTTGCTACCTACGCCGATCTGGACCGGCACGAATGCACGATTGAGGAACGGGAGGAGTACGAACCGCATCTGGACAACGGCATCGTGGTCTATGCTGGCGTAGATTACGAGAAAATTCTGCGTCAGGCCGAACAGGAGGCCGATATCATTGTATGGGATGGGGGCAACAACGATTTCCCCTTTTACGTTTCCGACTTTAAGATTGTGGTCGCTGACCCGCATCGCCCTGGTCACGAAATGGCCTACCATCCAGGGGAGGTCAATGTCCGTCAGGCGGATGTCATTGTCATCAATAAGGTGGACACAGCCGACCCGCAGGCAGTGGCGCAGGTGCGCCAGAATCTGCGTACGTTGAATCCGACGGCGACGATTATCGAAGCCGCCTCGCCGCTTTTTGTGGACGATCCGGCAGCCATTCAAGGGAAGCGCGTCCTGGTCATTGAAGATGGCCCAACCTTGACGCACGGCGAGATGGCCTATGGGGCGGCCTATCTGGCCGCGCAGCGCTTTGGCGCCAGGGAAATCGTGGACCCGCGTCCGTTCGCGGTCAATTCCATCGCGGAAACGTACCGCCGCTATCCCAAGACCGGCCCGGTTCTGCCGGCGATGGGCTATGGCAGGCAGCAGATGCACGATCTGGAAGCCACCATTCGCCAGGCCGAGGTGGACCTGATTATCATCGGCACGCCAATAGACCTGACGCGCGTGATCAGGCTCGACAAACCTCATCAGCGCGTGCGGTATGAACTGCAGGAGATTGGCCGCCCAACGCTGGAGGAAGTTCTACAGGCAAAGTTCGGCTAGAAAATGCCGCTTATGGCGGTTTCGGGATTCGGCTTGGCCGTGGGGCGTTACTGGATCACGATCCCGCGACTCTATCGCTTCACTCGGGTTCGAGGGTAGCATTCCCCTCCACGCTATCTGAACAGGAGGTCTCAAAACCGTATGAAAGAAGTCTCTATCCTGTGCAACCGTATACCTCTGAACCTGACTGCCGACAGCGTTCAGTCCATAGACGGTGGTCAACGATTGCGTGGAAGAAACGTATCGGTGACGTTCTCTGCCGCGCCGGCGCGCTATCTCTATTCTGGCTGGCAGTCCTGGTCGTTTACCGGCTGGGTGGATCGGCAACACCCGCTGCGGCCAGCGCGTCCTGTGGGGTTATGGCCGCAGCAAACGGACCCGCGTTATGCGCGCGAACGGCGACCGCATGGGTCCTGGTACGGTGCGGTGGAAATGCCGGATGGCCAGGTCATCTTCCTCGGCGCCCTGGGGCTGGATAGCCATGTCCTGTTGGATGGACAGACCCTGCGTGGCTGGTATGAGGAGGGGGAGGGGGAATGGTGGCTGGCCTGCGGCGAAGAGCGCGCGCTTCTGGCGCGTTATGCGGCGCTGTTGGGCGAACGCCTGGGCCAGGGGCGCGTCGCGTCTCCGCCGCGCGTCTGGTGTTCCTGGTACAGCCTGTACACGGAAATCCACGAGGCGCAATTGCTCAAAATTCTCGCCGATGCAGGGGATTTGCCGTTTGACGTTTTTCAGATTGACGATGGCTGGCAGGTCCGCATTGGGGATTGGGAAGCGAATGAAAAGTTTCCTCACGGCATGGCATATCTGGCGGAGCGGATTCGGGAAAGCGGACGCCGCGCGGGTTTGTGGCTGGCCCCCTTGCTGGTTGTCCCTTCGGCTTCCCTGTACCGTCGACACCGCGACTGGCTCTTGCACGATGAGAAAGGTCGTCTGGTCTCTGCCGGCTTCAACTGGGGCGAGCCGCTGTATGCCCTGGATACCACGCACCCGGCGGTGCTGGACTGGCTGGCAGACCTGATGCGGAAAGTTCGCGCCTGGGGATACGATTATCTCAAACTGGATTTTCTCTATGCGGGTGCTCTGCCGGGCAAACGTTACCGCCCTGTGCCGCGCGAAGCCGCCTATCGCCAGGGATTACAGGTCATCCGCCAGGCGCTGGGCGATGCCTATCTTTTAACCTGCGGCGCTCCGATTCTTCCCTCGCTCGGCCTGTGCGATGGCATACGCGTTGGCCCCGATGTGGCTGAGCACTGGACCACCTACCGCGATGATGTGCTGCTGAGGAACTTCACCATTCCCGGCGGGCGCAATGCACTACGTACCACGTTGCATCGCCTCTGGCTCCGGCCACTTGTCCATACCGATCCCGATGTCGTCTATTTTCGTGCCCGCCTTAATCATCTGACAGACGCCCAGAAGGCCCTGTTGCAGGATGTGGCGCAAATTTGCGGTTTTAAGGCCACTTCCGATATCCCGGCCTGGTTGGAGGAGGAAGAGCGTCAGGCATTGCGTCGGTTTTTGGAACATCAGCCCCGAATCGAACAAGTCGGGCGTCATCTCTGGCTGCTGGATGGACGTCTGGTAGATTTTGCGCCTCACATCACCCTGCCGCCGCCTGCGTCCTGGCTGGTCAACCTGCAGGGGGCACTGTTGGGCGCTCTGGCCGATGTTCGCCCCCTTTACCGCCTTTTCGATAGCCTGGGCCGCGCGCAGTGGCGCAAGACGCAACAAGCCAACCCGGTTTGAAGCCGGGGCCTGGCCCTCGACAACCTGCTCTTTCGCGCCTTACTTCTTCTGCTCGCGTCAGAGGCGCCGGGCGGCAAAAAGGTAACTATTTAGCCCTGTCTCAAAACTGTTGTGGATGTCAGGGCGAGGGCGTTCTCTGCCCGAAGCAATCCCCTGGTAATTGGGAGGCTGCTTACCTTGAGACTCGCAAGGAGATTGCTTCGGCGGCGCCTCGGGCGAGCCTCGGCGTGGCCCTATCGCCGCCTCGCAATGACAAGGGACAGGTAATCTAACATTGTCGAGGTAGTTACCACTCGCTTAGGGAAGCTGGCCTTTGAGATCCTGATTGGTATGAATCTTGCCGGGCCATCTTAGCGCAAGTGCGAAATACCGCCTTGCCCGGTTACATCATCTTTGCTC
>Ga0078972_1001527_pt1 | contig 85909 bp, 63 predicted proteins | sample YelNatPaOPGAMG01_FD_67568 | JGI IMG/M metagenome (GOLD analysis project Ga0078972, IMG submission 67568) | Hot spring thermophilic microbial communities from Obsidian Pool, Yellowstone National Park, USA - OP-RAMG-01 (SPADES assembly) (version 2) | ecosystem: Environmental > Aquatic > Thermal...
ATCTGGTCAATTCAAGCACCGGCAGGGTGCATCCTAGCATCGGACCGGATTCTTTCGGCCGGAAGGCCTGGGGCTGAGAAACCGCTGAGACGCGAAGAGCGCGGAGATAAGCGGGCTTGAGATTCTTTGCGTAGTTCGCGTATTTAGCGGTTTAGGGTTTGGGCGCAGATGGGTTGGGGTTTCGGCGGACCGCCGAAACCGACCGGCCAGCGGCCGGTGCTACCGATGGTGGGCCGCTCCAACGGGGCGGCGGTATTCCAGCCCCGGGCAAGCGCAGCGCCGCCCCGGGTAAACCGTGCGCCGGTGGGCGTTCCCTCTCCCCTTAACGGGGAGAGGGTCAGGGTGAGGGGTGAACAGCGCGGAGCAAAGGGTTTCGGCGAGCTGCCCCATTCTATTTTCAAACATCCTCCGAAACACCTGCTCGCCCGACCGCACCGCAGACGACCCGAGCCCCGCCATGCCCAAGCCAAAGCGGCGTCAAAGCCGCCGCACTCCAAAGGCTGGCGCCCAGTCGGGCGCGCCTCGCCGAGCATGCAACGCCAAGCGCCCAGTTGGAGCAAAGGGTTTCGGCGAGCCGCCGAAACCGACCGGCCAGCGGCCGGTGCTCCGCATAGCCCCGGCCAGCGAAGGGCAACCTGATATGCCCCGCGACTTCCGGCACGACTGTGGCCTCCAGCAGTGTCCACGGTTAGGATTTGGTCCTTCGGGCCTTTCTATCTGTTTCGGATCTCGTGCTTCGCGCTTCGGATTTCGACTCTGACGCGAACGGTGCTGCCCGCCGTAACGTCACGGGGCCATGATGTTAGGCCGAGGACTGGCTGTGGGGGTCGGGAGCCGCCGAAATCGGTAGCCGCCGGCGTAAGCCGGCGGTGGAGCCGCAAATGAGATGGAGGCTGTCGGTGGAGGGCGCGCCCGCGGGCTTGACGAAACCAGTGGCTGATGGCATTGTAAGACTGTCTGTTGGGGGCGTACTGGTTTCGACCTGGAGAGTGCGCCTGACACGGCATGCCGAGGACGATGCGTTGGCCTCGTTAATCATCGCATCAAAACAAAACTGCCAACGAAGAATTGGCTCTCGCGGCCTAATTGATGCCGCGACGTTCGCCGGCTGACGCCTGCTAGGCCGGAGGAACGCCACAGCAGGCTGGGTGCACTGGCGCCGCCTACAGGCCGGTGGACCGAGATTCTTCACTGTGGGCTGGGTTGCTGGGTCGGCGTCGGAAGCGTGCCCAGTAGCCGAGACCAACTTCCGACTAAGCATGTAGTCGTGGCAGGCTAACTCGCCATGGGACGCGGGTTCGATTCCCGCCGCCTCCACCAGACGTTTGAACAGAAAACGCACGGCATGGCGGCAACTGAACTTCCCCCGTTATTGGACCCGGTGGCCCTGTCCCGTGCTGAGGCATTGGGGCTGCAGGCCCGGTTCATCGTTGAGGGTTACCTGGCAGGCGAACACCGGTCGCCTTACCGAGGGTTTGCCGTCGAATTTGCCCAGCATCGTGAATACACCTTCGGGGACGACACGCGGCATTTAGACTGGAAAGTGCTGGGGCGCACCGACCGCTACTACATCAAGCAATACGAGCAGGAAACCAACTTCGTAGCCCACCTGTTGTTGGACGGCAGCGAATCGATGGCTTACGGCTCGGACCGACTGACCAAGCTGCACTACGGCAAGATGATGGCTGCCTGCCTGGCCTACCTGATCTTGCGCCAGGGTGACGCAGTGGCGTTGGCGCTGGTGGATGCGGCAGTGCGCGACAGCATCCCGCGCAGCGATAATCTGGGCACGTTCCAAACGTTGGTCACTCGGTTGGCTACTTTCCGGCCCCAGGGCCAAACTCAGCTCGGCGCCGTGCTGCATGAGCTGGCCCATCAAATCCGACGCAAAGGCATCGTCATCCTCATGAGTGATTTGTTGGACGAGGAGCGGAAGGTTCTGGAAGGGCTGCAGCACCTACGCTTTGCCGGTCACGAGGTCATTTTGTTTCACATCCTGGACCCCTACGAACTGGAGTTCCCGTTCCGGGGCTTGGTCGAATTCGATGGCCTGGAAGGCTCGCCCAAAATCCGCACTCGGCCAGCCGAAATTCGCGCTAGCTACCTCCGCGAACTGGAGGCGTTCAGGGCGCGCATCCGGGCCGGATGCGAACGCAACCAATGCCATTACGTGCTGGTCAACACCGCCCAGCCGCTGGCTGAAGTGTTGACCAGCTACCTGGCGTTCCGTCGCCGCACCACGGCGCGCTAAGGCTGCTGCCCTCCGCTTGGGACCAAGCCGCAATGCCGCCATGCAGCGGCCGTTTTCGGCACAACCTCAGTGGCTGGGTTCACCGAGCCGAGTTGGGGTGACCGAACCTCCCACCGCAAAAGCTTGCATCCGTCACATCCGAGCGATTAGACGAAGGTTCATGGACAGGCGTCGGCCAGTTCTAGCCCAGGTGTGCTTGGTCACGGTGTGGGCCGTGGCATGGTCGGTGGTGTGCCTGAGCGCCGCACCGGCCCAGGGGCCGGTGCTGGAGCAGCCGTGGCGCAGCGTGCCCTTGGACCCGGAGTTTAGCGGGGCTTGGGTGGTAGCGGGTGACCTGGATGGCGATGGCCAGGTGGAACTTGTCAGCGCACGCAACGTCGATCAGGCCGACGTGCATTTCACCAGCGCGGCAGTGGCCCAGAAGTTGGACGGCCGGGTCCTATGGCGCTGGGGTGATTCATCGATTGGGCGCAAAACCCTGCACCATGATGTCGCCTGCCAAATTCACGATTGGGACCAAGACGGCCGGCCGGAGGTGGTCTTGTGCACCGAAGACTTCCTGGTGGAGTTGGATGGAGCCACGGGCCGGCTCAAACGGCATCTGCCGTTGCCCAAACAAGCCACTGACTGCCTGGTGTTTGTGGACCTGTCGGGCCGAGGTCATCCGACCGATGTGCTGGTCAAGACCCGCTACAGCCAACTCTGGGCCTTAAAGCAGGACGGCACCCTGTTGTGGACTTGCAAGGAGCCGGGCGGCTACCGCACCGCGCATCAGCCAGTGACTGTCGATTTGGATGGCGACGGCCGAGACGAAGTCATGGCCGGCTACGCCATGCTTAATGCCGATGGCTCGACCCGCTGGGTGTTCCAAGCCAAAACCGTGGATCAGAGCCGAGGTCATTGCGATTGTTTCCGCCTGGTCCAGCGAGGCAACAGGCCAGCGGACTTTCGGTTTGTGATGACCCTATGCGGCGCCAATGCCATCGTGATGCTGGACGGCCTGGGCCGATCCACTTGGGAAGTCAGTGGCCACCACTTCGAGTCGGTGAAGGTTGGGCGGATTTGCCCCGAGTCACCCGGCCTGCAGTTGGCGGTGGACATTGATCATCGGCCCTGGGGTGACGGGCCGCTGTGGGTGCTGGACGAGCGCGGCCAAGTGTTAAGCCGGATTCAGACCGACTACGCCAGGCATCATGCGTTGTTGGATTGGACCGGTGACGGCGTGTGCGAAATTGTGATCGGTCAGCCCCGGGCGGTGTTTGATTGCACTGGCCGGCGGGTGGCGACTCTGGCCATGGACGCACGCGATGATGTGGCTGGCGCAGAACGGCTGGTGTTAACGGGCGATTTTACCGGAGACGGCGTGCCAGACGTGCTACTGACCAGCCGTGCCCTAACGCACGTTTACATCTACAAGAACCAGCGCGGGCGCCGGCCGCAGCCCCCAGCGCCACTGGGCACCGGCCTCAACGTCACTTTATATTGACCCTGCGGCTGGCCTAGCTCAGACAGCCGGGCAGCGCCATAAGCACAGCGGGCATTCCCCAAGACCCGCGCCCGCTTACTGCGGGTAACCCACGCAATACAGCTTGCGGCCGGTGCGGATGAACAGGGCGCCCCTTGCCACGGCGATGCTCGAACGCACGTTCCGGTCCCCATCGTCACCAAACTCGGCCCGGTGCAGCAGGGTAAACGGCGCTTGAGCCGACACCACAAGCACTTCACCTTGATGGTTGATGACGTAAATCTTGCCATCTGCCCCTGTGGGTGAGGCCTCGATTTTGGTACGGCTTTCGAGTGACTCGCTCCAAATGACCTCGCCGCTACTCGGCCGCACGCAAGCCAGCGTGCGCCGGTCGCTGTTCAACACCCAAAATGCCCCGCGGTAAAACAGCGGCGTGGACACGTCGGTCGAGACCCCCGGCGCCTGGCTTCGCCAAGCCAAGGCCGAGTCAGTCAACCGACCCCGCAGGCCCAACTTGACCGCGTAAACCGAGCCGCCTTTGGGCGCGCACGCCAACGCCACACCCTCTGCAGCTACGGGCGAAGGGACCAAGCGCCAGTGACTGATCCGAGCCGGATTCCACGTGCCCCAACGCCACAGCTCCTGGCCGGTGGCCGGGTCGTGGCCGGTGATGCAGTCCCCGCCCACCACCAACAGCTCAGTCTGACCCGCGTGGGTGTGGGGGATGGGCGTGCTGTAGGCCTCGCGGGATTCCTGGCGCGCTTCGGACGGACGCACCTGACGCCACAGCTCACGGCCTGTGCCAGGGTCCAGCGCGACTAACCACGATTCGATTGGGCCGTCAACCCGGCCGCGGCCCCACACCGGCACGTCCCGTTGCAGGATTTGGATGTAGAGCCGGCCCCCATAAAGCAGCGGGCTGCTGGAGTAAGTCCACAAAAATGCAAACGGCCCCAAGTTCGTGCTCCACAGCGGACGGCCCTCAGAATCAAACGCCGCCAAGGCACCGTTGCCATAGTAAAAGATCACCCGCTGCCCGTCAGTGACCGGCGAGTTGCCGGCGAAGTTGCTGCGGTCATCCCGCGCGAGCCCGTCGCTGACCTTCTGCTGCCATAGCTTCCGGCCACTGCGCCGGTCCAACGCCAAGGCATGCAGTGAACGAGACTGCAGATCGGTGGTGCTCACAAAGACCCTGTCGCCCCAGACAATGGGTGTGGCCGCTGCCGGCCCGGGCAGCTCAGCGACCCACAGCACGTTGCTGCTTTTGCTAAAGAAAGTCGGCAGATTGGTTTCGTCGGTTGACCCATTGAAGAACGGGCCACGCCACTGCGGCCAATCAGCGGCCCTGGTCAACCCGGCCACCAAGCTCAGCCCCAACAGCCCAGCACTAACCCAGACTCCAGTTCGCATCGCTTTCAACAAACTAGCGGGCCGCATTGTGGCGGGTCACCTGTGGCGATAGCAACACAATCAGCGTTGCCTGAAGGCGCCAGCCTCCAGAACCCAAAGTCCGCCTGGCATGGAGCCGGTCGCACTGCCACCAGCAGCCCCTTCGAGCGCTAGGGCTGTCCCCTTCGGCGAGTGAATCTACCATCACCAATCAAGTCCAGCGTGACGCCAGCCCGGGAACCCTAACCAGCAAACCCGAAAGAAATCTCAAGGCTCAAACCCCCGAAATCCAAAACACCCACACGACTGGGGGCTACATCCGAACCGTTGCCAGCGGAGTGCAGCGGCTTGACCTTGGGTCACCATATCCATTCGGAGCGCTGACTTCCACGTCGGCGTTCCAAACCACCAGCCCCGACCGGCCCGCTCCTAGGCCGCCATGGCCATAGCCCCGCCCGCTGGCCGGTCGGTTTCGGCAGCCCGCCGAAACCACTCACCCAAGCCCCGATTGCCAATCTGCAATTTCAAATCTCAAGCCCCACCCCAGCTCCGAGCTTCCAACTGCATGCCCCATGCCCCATGCTCCATGCCCCATGCTCCGCGCTCCATGCCTCGCGCCCCATGCCCCATCCTCTCGCCCCTTGCCTCCGTACCCACCCTCCTTTCGGTCGCGGGAGAAGCCGTCGGCCTGGCGGTCCCAGGGCTCCATTGCATTACCCTCTCCCTACGCTCCGCGAGGGCAGGGAATGACGCGAATGTCCACCGTGCCTTGTGCCATCGGCACGGCTCCCAGGCAAGTTGTCCTTACGGTCCCTGAAGGCGGAAAAAGCGGCCCGAACCAACCGCCGGCAACACAACCTCGGCCCGTCCGTTGACCACCCACACCGGATTCGTCTCCAAAGACCATTGCTCATTCCGCCCCAAACCGGCAGTCGAATGCAGCAGGAATCCCGTGGCCCAAGCTGGCCAAGAAACTGTCACCGCCCCGCCGCTTGCGGCAATGCCCAGGCGCGGCAACGCACCCGGCGGGAACGCCAGGAGTTCCAAATCAAAGCTCAGGTCGCTGCTGGTTGGGCTGTGCTGGTGGACTTCCACCGCCAACACATTCGTGCCCGGCACCAGCAGCGCCGGATCAACAGTTGCCGGGTAGAAGTTGGTGGATTCAGCGCCGCCCGTGACCGCGCCGGATGCCAGGGTCAGAAATGTGACCGGGCCGGTGGGCATGTTGCTGCGGAAAACCTCGACGCCATTCAGATACACCACCGCCCCGTCGTCCCGCAGCAGACGCAACAGTAGGGTGGCGAACCTGGCCGGGTCATCCACGGCGAACGCGCGGCGGAAGTAAGTGGTGATGGGCTTCTGGTCCGGATTGGGGCCGTAGCTTACCACCGTGGCCTCGTCGAAATCGCCGTAGCCCAGTTGGCCCGGCCCGCTTGCCCAGCCCGAATCGTCAAAGCCCGGCTCGCGCCAGGCCGTGCCCAGGTCGGCCCCGCTGTCGTTGTATTTCCACACCGACCCGGCCGCCACCAGCGTGGCCCCTGGGCCTCCGACGCTCACCCGCACCGGCTCCGATTCGGCGCTGCGGCCGCCGGCATCCGTGACCCGAGCGGTCAGGACGTGGTCGCCGGGTGGAATGTTGGACCACATCACGGCATAAGGCAGCCGCAAGGCCTGCCCGACTTTGACACCGTCCGCGTAGAACTCTACCAAGGCCACCGCGTCTTCAGGATCGGACGCCTCGGCCACCAGCGGCAGTTGGTCCATGGCCGCTACCAAGCCGTCGGGCGGGCTGGTCAACCTCACGCCGGGCCGCTGATTGATGGTGGCCACCAACTCGAGGTCGAAGCTCAGGTCCGAACTGCCCGCCGAGGCCTGATGCACTTCCACCGCCAGGATGTTCGAGCCGAACCGGAGCAGAGCGGGGCTGACGATGGCCGCGTAAAAGTTGGTCCGCTCATCCCCGGCCGGCACCGCGCCCAGGGCGAGCGTGGTGTAAGTGATCGGCCCGTTGGGCATGTTGCTGCGAAAAATTTCCGTCTCGTTCAGATACACCACCGCCCCGTCATCCCGCAGCACTCGCACCATCAAGCCGGCCAGATCGGCGGTGTTGCTCACCACAAAGCTGCGGCGGAAATAGGTGGTGATTTGCCGGTTGCTGGCGATCACCGTGGCTTCGTCGCCGTCGCCAAAACCCAGTTGCGCCGGGCCACTGGGCCAGGTGCGGTCGTCAAAGCCCAACGCACGCCAGGCCGTGCCGAGGTTGGCGCCGGTATCGTTGAACTTCCACACCGCGCCGGTGGGCACCAGGCTGCTGGCGCGCAGGCCGCTGTTGGTCCAACGATATTCGCGCGCCCCGTTGAGCGGCAGCCGCCAGCGCGCCCCGCCCTCCAGCGGCACAGGCGTGACGGTGCTGTTGGAGCCGCCGGGGCTGTGCACCACCGCCGGCAAGTCGAACCGCTGGCTGCTCAACTCGAGCGTGAAGGCGCGGTTCCGCGGCCAGGTCTGCAGGCTCCACACGTGGCCACTGCGCACCAATCGCGCGCTGCCGTCGGTGCGCACGTCGCCAAAGTCCACCACCTGGTTCGAGAGGTTCAGGTGCTGCCCGTACCAAGCGGACGGGTCGAACGTGGGCACGTTGGTTTCCGCCGTGAAAGTGACCAGCTCGCCGCCGTTGGCGACGTGCAACACGCCCAGCCGGATCCGTGAGGTGCCGTCGTCCATCCCAACCAGCCGCAGCCGCGCACCGGTCCCGCCCGCATCATACAGCCCAATCAGCCAGTCGTAGTCGCCATCCGGGATGTTGGTCGGGATGGTGATGGTCCAAGGCCCGTCAGTGACAAGCTGGCCGGGCTGCCATTGCGAAGTGGGCGGGCTGAGGCTGTGGTCCTGCTGCCAGCGAATGGCGCCGTTGGTGCAGAAATGCACGAAACAGGTGTAGTTCTTGTCCAGACTCTCCTGCACGTCCCATTGGTAGGTGACGCGGAACTGGCGGCTGGCGGTTTGTTGGAAGCTGGCCACGGTCGGCTGGATGCGCCGGAAGAGGCTCAGGTTCCAGTCCCGCGCCGGCCGGGCGTTGACGAACAGGCTGTCGCCGGTATCGGCAAAGTCGCTCACCACACCTTCGCGCAGGACCGTGCCGGCTTTCACGCCCGCACCCTCGGCCACCCAGCCAAACCGCGGCAGGGTCCATGCCCCGACCACCCACATGTTCGAGTGGCTGTTGGCTGTGATGACCAGCCCGTTCTCGTAGCGGATGCGCACCCGGCTGTTGGTGCCGGCGCTGCCGAGCCGGGCTACGGCGCTGGCGTCGAGCCACGCGCCGCCGTTTTCGTAGAGGATTTCGACCGGCTTGGCCGTGGCGTAGCGCGCCATCACGGGGCTGAGCAGATGATGCTCCAGCCAGGCCAGCGGGATTTGGTTGTAGGTCGAGCCGGCCAGGAACCCGGCGTGGCCGTAAGCGACCTCCTGCACCCGATACTGGTCCAGCACCACCAACGGCGGCAGGCCGGCCCAGTTGGTGCCGTAGTCCTTGTCCGGCCACCACCGTTCGTAGTAGCCCATGCCGTGGTTGAATTGCAGCGGGTGAATCTTCAGCAGGTCGAAATCCACGCTCAGCGGCGCGTCGAACCCGCCGTTGCCCGGCCAGCCGCTGCCGAACTGCGCCTCCACGCCGTCCAGCCAACCGCTCCAATACCAATGCCGGTTGCCCTCGCCGAACACCGGGCCTTCGTGCACCGCCCGTTCGTAAACCCACAGTTGCCGATGCACATCCCACACCCGCCGGAACTGCCCGGCGCCCGGCTCGCCTCCCCGCATGTCCACGTGGAACCAGGGCGAGACCGCGCTGTGCACGTCCAGGTAATTGGCCTGGGTGCCGTACCGGCGGTGAATCTCGGGCGACTGGCTGGCCGCCAGACGCAAGATGGCGTTGGGCTTGACCGCAAAGGACTGGATGCCGGTGCCCGGGTTGAACCAGGCCAGTTGCAGGTTGCCGGCTGAATCCAGGGCAATGTCGTTGGTGTCGAAGAACTCGTAGTTGGGGTAGTAATCCACGTAATTCTCGTGCAGGGCGCACCGGATGCCCAGGCGCAGGCCGGTCTGGACCAGGTTGCTCATGGCGGCGTCGCCACCCAGGCTGGCGTTGGCCGGGTAATGCGCCGGCAAACCGTTGTCGTAGCCGTCGCGCTGCCAGACGTGAATGAGCGCCACGCAGTTGGTGAGGCCGTAGTCGGCCAGGTTGGTGAGGCTGTTGGCGATGCTGTTGAAACTGCCGCCCCAAATGTCCAGCACCACCTTGTCGGCCAAAAACTCCAGCCAGGGCGACGCCGGGTTGGGAATGTTGGGCAACACCTCGGCCAGGTGCCACGCCGCGGTGAAAATGGCCCGCTCGGCCAGCCGGTTCCGCGTCCCGTCCGTGAGCGCGCCGTAATTGGCCCGCGTGCCGCTGTGCGACGTGGCGGCCGAGGCGGTCCAATCCAAGAACGCGCTGGCAAAGAGGTTTTCCTGCACCAGCAGGTAAGCGGCGCCGGAATAGTAAGGCGTGGGCACTTGCCGCCGCCGCAACACCGGGCCCCAACTGCCCATGTCCAGAGCCGTCACCCGCGGCTGATCGCAGCTCACCTCGAAAACCAAGCTCTTGCCCACTATCCGACCCGTGACGCGCACGGTGGCGGTCGTCGAAGCCACGCTGAAGGTTCGGACCAGCGTGTAGCCGAGGTTGGTCTGCACCCAGTAGCTGGTGCCAGCCGTGGCGGTGCTGCTCCAGGTAAGCGCGGCGCTGTTGGCCAGCGGCACCGTCACGGGCGAGTCCCCGGTCATCTGCGCCTGCAGGGTGAGCGTGCCAAACAACCCGCTGGTGCTGCCCAGCGGCCGGCTCCACAGGTATTCGAGCGTGCCGTCCGGCCCGGTGTAGCGGAACCGCACCACGTCGTTGGACAACCACACGTTGGTCGTGGCCACAAAAGCGCACAACGGCGCCACCTCGCCATTGGCCCGCGACCAAAGATTCGACAGCGCCAACGGCGGCGGCGCCGGACGCACCACCGGCGTGGCATTGAACCCTTCAAGCACCAGCGCCCGGCTGCTCCAAAGCGCGTGGTCGTATGTGGTGTTGTTCCTTGGCCCGGGATGGACCTCGAACCGCACCAGCACCGTCGAACCGCGCAGGCCCGTCAGGTCCAGCTCGAAGTCGCGCCAGACATCGTTGGTCTGGTGATAATCCAGTGCCCGGACACCATTGGTATAAACGCGGAAGGTGACCCCGTCGGAATTGGGGGCGGCCGCCGACCCCATGGCCGTGGCGCCGCGCAGCAGCACGCGCGTCAGGTTGGTGGGCAGGTTGAAGGCCAATTGCTGGAAGGTGATGCCGTAGCCACCCCGCCACGGACAATGCATCAGGTAGGCCGCCCGGCCCTGTTGCTCGCCCCAAAAGGAATAGCTGGCGCCCGAAGTTCCGTCGGTGCCGGTCCAACCCAGAGGGAACTGCTGTTCCGGTTGCCCGCTGTAAGCGTAGCCGACGGCATACACGCCCAGCTCCTCCAGGTTCATCACCGCTGCGTCCGGGTTGATGACCGGCTGCGCCGCGGCCGGCCCGGCCAGCAAACCCGCCAGCAGCGCGCCGGCGAGCCGAGGTTGAGAATACCCTTCACTGCCCACGCCGCACATGTTCGCTCTGACACCAATGCCCCACCGCCCACACTCCGTCCAGCCTGTTTACTGGTTTAAGGCCAGCCCGTCCTGTGTTTTAAACCGCGTGTCCTACCCGTGAGCCCGCCCACCCGACGGCCTTCAACTCTGTTTTTCCGAGCTCCGCGGTCGCGGTAGGTGCAAAAAGGCCTGTACCATCTTGGACCTTGGCTGCCGCACCGCCCGTACGACCCACGTAGCCCCGACGCCTAAAAGAACCCAGAGATAACGTCCTCGGCGCGAGACTGAGCCGCTTGTCGGGCATTGGTCGGCGGGCTGTTAATCCCCTTCACCGCTAAAGCGACGCATTGTTCGAAACGACCAATGCGGACAAAGCTTGCCAGTGGCTGGCCAGAAGCGCCTCCCCGCTGACCTCTTGATGCGCCACGCCGGACAAACAACTCAGGCCATCAACTCCCGACGGACTTGTCATTGGCCTGCCCGCAGCAAGTCCAGCAACAGCATGTGCAACCGCAACTGCCGCCCCAACACCAACTGCCGATACACCCGGCCAAACTGCCCTAGCCGTTCCCCGCACCGCGCTGACCTCCAGCCGCCACCGCAATGGCTCCAGCGGTAACGGCTGCGCTGAGGGCCTGCCGTCCAACAGCGCATCCAGTTCCCACCGCCCCGCCTATCTCCTGGATCTCCTCCGACGTCGGCTTGTTTAGGCGCTGGGCCCCTTGATGGCGTGGTATCGGGCGTGAGGATGCACTGGACCAACGACCACTCCGTGTAGTGGTGGGGCCAATCAGTTCCCTATGGTGCCTATGGTGGGGTACAAGCAGCACGGCACATGTGCGGGCTGCCGTGGCGCCTGCAGTGGGGTCTCCTGCACCACAGGCACTCCTCGGTAAACGGGCCGCAACTCCCCAAAACACGGACGCCGCTTGCCCGGCAGACTTCTCGCCATTTCGCCATGCACTGAAGAACTTGGGCAAGCGCCGCCGCGGCGGCCGGCCCGGTGGCCTTGCCGATGACAGTGGGCCTTCTCGCCCTTATGTTAGCGGCGCGCATGACGGACCCTGTGACCATTGGGTTGAGCTGCCTGGGCGTGCTGTTCATCGGGCTGTCCAAGGCCGGATTCGGCACTGGGCTGGGCATGTTGACCACGCCGCTGTGCACGCTGGCCTTCGGGGCAGCCGGCCAGCCGCCCAGCTTTGCCCTGGGCACGTTGTTGCCGTTGCTGTGCGCGGGCGATGCGTTCTCGCTATATCATTACTGGGGAAAGTGGGACCGGCGCAACCTGGTTTATTTGTTGCCGGGTGTGGTGGTGGGCGTCGTGGTGGGGGCGCACCTGATGAACCGGTTTTCCAGCCGCCAACTCAATGCCGTGATCGGCCTGTTGGCGGTGCTGTTTGTGGTCTTTCAGGTAGCCAGGGATTACATTTTCCGCGCCGAAGGTGTGTTCCGGCCCAACGCACTGATTGGACTGCCCTTCGGCTTGGGCACCGGGTTGACCTCCACCTTCGCTCACGGGGCCGGGCCGGTGGTGAGCATGTTTCTGGTGCCTCAGCGGTTGGCCAAGGAAACTTACGTCGGCACCACCGTGCTGATCTTCACGTGGGTAAACTGGATCAAGGTGCCGTTCTTTGTGCAGCAAGGCGTCATTACACGGCAGACACTTTGGGCCGCTTTGCTGTACCTGCCCTTGGTGCCGATGGGCGTTTGGCTTGGGTTGTGGCTCAATCGGAAGTTTTCCGAGGAGCTCTTCCTCAAGGCAGTCTATGCCATCACGCTGCTGACCGGACTGCAACTGCTGTTGGATTTCAATCTGGCTCGGCTGCTGCGTTAAGCGGCGGGGCGGGCGGCTGCGCGTGTTCGAGCCAACTGCCGGGCCAAGCGGATCGCTGCGCGCATGCTGGCCTCGTTGGCGATGCCCCGGCCGGCGATGTCGTAGGCTGTGCCGTGGTCAGGCGAAGTGCGAATGAACGGCAAGCCCAACGTCCAGTTCACGCCTGAGTCGAACGCCACCAGTTTCAGTGGAGCCAAGCCTTGGTCGTGGTACATGGCCACGACCGCATCAAATTCCCCGCGCCACGCCTGATGAAACAGGGTGTCGGCTGGGTGTGGCCCCGATACATCCAATCCGGCGGCCTGCGCGGCCGCTATGGCCGGGGCAATCAGCCGGGGCTCCTCGTCGCCGAATGCACCCCCTTCACCAGCATGTGGGTTCAGGCCGCAAACCCCCACGCGGGCTCGAACCAGGCCTAGGTCGCGACACGCTTCGACGGCGCGCTGGATGGCCAGTTGCACTTGCTGAATCGTCAGTCGCACCGGCACGTCCCTCAGCGCCAGATGCGTGGTGGCGAGAGCCACCCGCAACCACCGGCCTTGCTCATCGGCCCCCAGCAACATCATGATCACGCGGGCCCCGCCTGCCACCGCTGCCAAGAATTCCGTTTGGCCCACAAACGGTTGGCCGCTACGCACGATGGCAGCTTTGTTGACCGGCGCGGTCACCAAACCCGCCACCTCACCGCGCAGGGCGCGCCGGGCGCCGTCTTCTAACCAGGCCACCGCCGCCCGGGCTGCCTCAGGTGCCCCAGGAGCCAATTGGTCTGGTAGCGCTCGGTTCAGTGGGTTATGCACCAGTAGCCGCGCGGCGGCGGAACCTTCACTTAGCGGTTGCCAGTCCAAGTTCAGGCCGAGCTGGTGGCGGATGCGGCGCAGCCAGCCTTCATCCCCCAAGATTAGGTACCGGGTATCGTCAGCCGCCAACTCGGCAGCCAGTGCTTTCAAGGTCACTTCCGGGCCGATGCCCGTCACATCCCCCAGCGCAATGGCCAAACACAGCGACATGGCTTCACGTCAGCCGCAAACGCGGCCCGAGCACCGAAGCGGCCTCGAATTGGAGGCCTTCGGCTTGGGCCGCCCGGTTCGGCATCCGGACTCGGATTAAACATATGGGGTTCACTGGTCCAACGCGCAGGCTTGCAGCGCGCCTACCCCTCGGCAGCAGGCCGGCTTCTAGAAGTATCGGATGAAAGCTTTGTTGCGCAGTCGGCCAAGCCAGCGCGACTGCAGGCGGGCCCGTTCCGAGGCGATGAGGGTCTTTTCGATTTCATCCCGCACTTCTTCGAGCGTCCGGGTGCGGGCTGGCCGGCGGTCTTCGACCTTCATCACATACAAGCCCTCAGGCGGCACGGGCATCTGCTGGAGCGCCGCTGGCGGATCAGGTTGTTTTTCCTGCAATAGCTCGCCCTTGGCCGAGTAGCTGCGAGCCAACGCGACCTTCCCGGCCCGGTCGAACACGTAGGCCCAGTAACCTTCCGCGCTCTCCGGCGTCAGGCCCACAATGTCACTATGCTGTCCCACCTTCAGCCCAAAAGCCACATCAGCCAAACCGCGCTTGAGGGTCGAGCGGTCCGTCCAGTCCCAATCCCCACCATGCCGACCGGTGGACCCCTCTGAATAGACCGCGGCCATCTCGGTGAACGAAGCGCCCTCGTCAAGCTTGGCTACAATCTCGCGCATCCGCCCCAGCACTTGGGCAGCCGCACCGGGCGGCACCGTCAAGATAATCATCCGCAGCTTGATCTGTTCAGGCACCTTGAACTGGGCCAGATTGGTAGCGTAGTAGCGCTCGATCTTGGCGGGCGAGACCAAGACCGCCTGGCTGACCTGCTTGGCGCGCATGTAGTTGACCACCAGCTCCTCGCGAATCCGCTGCCGCAGCATCTCGTAAGTGATCCCCTCCTCGCGTAACGTGCGGGTCAGTGTCGCCCGGTCGCCGCCATACCGTTCACGAATGCGGTTCTTGATTTCCTCTTCGACAATCGTGTCGGGGATGGTGCCGCCTTGAGCCTTGAAATCGTCCATGATGAGCTGGCGCTCCACTAAATCTTCCAGCGCGCGGCTGAAGGTCTCGCGCCGTTTCTGCTCGAAAACCTCAGGCTGATTAACATACGTGCGGGCAAACACTTCCACCGCCGGCAGTGCGTGCTGCTCGACCTGATAGAAGGTGATCACCGCGTCGTTGGCTAAGGCCGCAAGCCCGTTGATCAACCGCGGTTGCCCATGCGCCAACGCCGCAGTAAACAACCCCACCATAATCCCAGCCCCAATCGCTCTCATTGCTGAGCCGAGCCGGATGCTAAGAGGCAGCCTCCGGCCAGTCAAGCTGCCGCCCAACCCACCTTCCCCCATGAGGAAAAGGCCTATCGTTCTACGTGAGGCCAGCGCTACGTCAGCGGCACAGGACCCTTCCGCTGAACACCAAAGCTCTTTGGGCCCAGGTCAACCGAGATCAACCCCTCACCTAATCTCCGCATGAACTCATGGGATAACCCGGCCTTGACTGTCCATTCGAGACAACCCCCCAAAGGCTCGGAAGACGAAAAATGCCCAAAGGGCCACACAACCCGAAGCGCCGGCCTTGCGCGAGCCCACCGACTGCAGCGCTTTAACCTCGGGGCGCCACTGGCCATGGGGAGACCGGCCGTCGCCCGGCCGGTTTCAGCCGTTGCCCGACCCCCCAGCCTCGGCCACACACCCAACGGCCAAATACCCGAAACGCGAACGGCTGCCAAACCTGTCTATCTCTGGGCTCTTGGCGTTGTGCTGGCCTTTGAGCGCTTGGGTGCCAACGGATAGGGTGCGTGGCGGGGCGCAGCCCTAGTGCACCCGATCCGACCAGGTTCACAGAACAAAACAAAGCAAACAACGAGTCGGGCTGAGTTGCCCGACACCGCCGACCCCACGACGCCAGCAAGCTGGCGCTCCCAGAGACGGTTAAATGACCGGTGTAGGAGCCGGCCCTTCAGCGAACAGCCAGCTCAGGTTCGGGGTGCGCCGCTTCGACTACCCAGGCCGGCGCTTCGCCTGCCCTGGACTACTTGTCCGCCGCCTCACGGCGGCGGCTACCGGTTCCATCCCTAGCCGCCGACGTAAGTCGGCGGAACAATCGGTTGCCCCGCGGCGTCAGTGGGCGGATCGACCCCGGGTCCACTACGTCCACCGCCGGGCTCGGCAGATCATCGGCCTGAAGGCGCCGCGGAGCGGTGCCCTGATGGTCGCCGTCGGTTTTAACCCACAGGCCGCGTGCAGCCCAACCCCGTCCGTCCCGGCTCGCCGCTGGAATGCATCCATCACCGGTTTTCAGGCGTCGCTCCGCGACGCAATGTGTTTTTGGGCTCTGCGGCCACCGTGGGCTGAGGCCCACGGCTACCGTCAGGCCGTCGCTGCGCGACGGTCCGGCCAACATGCTCGCCGGTCCATCGGCGCCAGCCCCCACTCCGTAGCCGCTGACGTGAGTCGGCGGATGAAAGCCCCATCGGTTCTGTCAGGTCCGCCGCCTGACGGCGGCGGCTACGGTTGCCCGGTTTCCGTCTTCGGTCCTCTGAACTCGATGCTCCATGTCCCATGCGCCAGGCTCCATGCGCGATCCTCTAAGGGCGATGGTGCTTGTGCCCAAGTCGCCCGTGCTTCAGGGCGCTGCCGATGCTCGGCCCGAAAGAAAAGCACGATTCGGGAATAAGCCCGCAGACAGGTTAGCGCCGGCGCTTGCGCCGAGAATAACTGACTGGGCTGGCTGCGACAGCAGATGCTGGTTGACCTGAGCCTTGGCCCAGGCCGAACTGACGTTTCAGTTCGCGGATTTGGTCGCGGAGTAGGGCGGCCTTTTCGAATTCGAGGTTATCAGCCGCCTCCAACATCTCGGCCTCCAGCTCGCGCAAGGTCTCAGTGAGGTCGAAATCGCCACCGGCATCGTTGATGACCGCGGCGGCTCTTTGGAGGCCTTGACGTTGGGCCAAGCTTTCTTCGATGGGCCGGACCACACTGCGCGGGGTGATGTTGTGTTGGGCGTTGTAGGTCAGTTGCTTTTGGCGGCGATACTCCGAGATGGCCAAGAATTCCCGGATGCTGTCGGTCATCACGTCCGCATACAGGATCACCTCGCCGTTGAGGTGCCGGGCAGCGCGACCGGCGGTTTGGATGAGGCTTGTGGTCGAGCGCAAGAACCCTTCTTTATCGGCGTCCAAGATCGCCACCAACGCCACCTCCGGCAGGTCCAAGCCTTCGCGCAGCAAGTTGATGCCCACCAACACGTCGAATTCGCCTTTTCGGAGTGCGCGGAGGATCTCCACCCGCTCGATTGCATCGATTTCGCTGTGCAAATAGCGCACGTCAATACCCAGCTCGCGCAGGTAATCGGTCAGTTCCTCCGCAGTGCGTTTGGTCAAGGTGGTGACCAGCGTGCGTTCCTTGCGTTCCACGCGGAGCCGGATTTGATGAATCAAATCGTCAATCTGGCCTTGGAGCGGTTTGACCGTGACTTTGGGATCGACCAACCCGGTGGGCCGGACCACTAGCTCGGCCACGCGGCCTTCCGACCAAGCCAGTTCCTTCGGCCCGGGCGTGGCGCTGACGTAAATGGTCTGGCCCTGGAGGGCCTGGAATTCCTGGAAGTTGAGCGGGCGGTTGTCCAACGCGCTGGGCAGGCGGAATCCGTATTCGACCAACACCCGTTTGCGCGACATGTCCCCTTCATACATGCCGCCCAGTTGCGGGATGGTGGCGTGCGACTCGTCGATGACCAACAGATAGTCTTTCGGGAAAAAGTCCAGCAGCGTGCTCGGGCGCGAGCCTGGGGGCCGACCGGCCAAGTGGCGCGAGTAATTCTCGATGCCCGAGCAGTAGCCCATCTGCTCGATCATCTCCAAGTCGAACTCGGTGCGCATCTTCAACCGCTGGGCTTCCAGCAGTTTACCCTGCTTTTCGAACCAGGCTATCCGCTCTGCCAACTCTTCGCGGATGGATAGGATCGCCCGCCGCAACTTGTCGCCCGGGGTGACAAACTGTTTGCCGGGGAAGATGGTCACATGCTCCAGACTTTCCAACGTGTGCCCGGTCAGCGGATCAAACCGAGTTAGGCGCTCGATTTCATCGCCGAAAAACTCGATCCGCAGTGCGTCCTCGGTGTGGGCCGGGTGCACCTCCACCACGTCGCCCCGCACCCGGAACTGGCCCCGTTCGAAAGCGACATCGTTGCGACTGTATTGCAAGTCCACCAACCGCTCCAACAGATATTGCCGAGTGCAGGCTTGCCCCACCCGCAACGGCACCACCATCTCTTCGTAGTCCTCCTTGCTGCCAATGCCGTAAATGCACGAGACGCTGGCCACCACGATCACGTCCCGTCGCCCAAACAAGCTGCTCATGGTCGATAGCCGCAGCCGCTCGATCTCTTCGTTGATCGACGAGTCTTTCTCGATGTAGGTGTCGGTGCGCGGGATGTACGCCTCGGGCTGATAGTAATCGAAGTAGGAGACGAAATACTCGACGGCGTTATGGGGGAAGAAGCTCTTGAACTCGGCATACAGTTGGGCCGCCAGGGTCTTGTTGTGCGAGATGACCAGCGTCGGCCGGTTCAGCTCCGCAATCACGTTGGCTATCGTGAACGTCTTGCCTGAGCCGGTCACCCCCAGCAACGTCTGGTGCCGGTGCCCCTGCCGCAGCCAATTCACCAGTTGGGCAATGGCCTGGGGTTGGTCCCCCGCCGGTTTGTATGGAGCTACCAGTCGAAACATGGGCGTCCACACCCCTTGGCCTGGGGCAAAAGCGGCCCTGGCTGACCGCGCCCTGAGCCCTCCCGGCTCACCAGCGCGACTGCTGGCCCCAGCATGGCCTTACACCGTAGCTGCTTCATCATTAACCCAACCTACCAAGCATGCCCGGTTTGACAAGGCCACACCTTGGGCCTGACCGGCTGTGCGGCCCGGCTCAGTTCTTGCACGGGAGGGCAGAACTGGATGCGGTGCAAGCGCACGCGCCAGCGCACGGTGCTCCCAAAGCTGTGCGCACGCAGCCCCGCTTGGGCACCCAGCCCCAGTGCGAAACTGCCGCAGGCGCTCGAACCGACGCGGAGCCCCGGCGTCGCTGCCACCTGCCCGCCCTAGCCCCCAGCTCCGCCTCCGCCGGATCATGCCATTGGTGACACTGCCGGCAATAGCCGTGGCTGTGGCGCAGGGTGCTCAAGCCAACAACAGCCGCGGAAAACTGCGCTGACGGCCGGGCATCGGACTGCTCAGTTGCTGCCTGCAAGCCGACGCCCCGGCAGCGCAGGGGGCATGGGACTTGGCACTTTGCAGCGGGCTGGGTTTGGCGTAGGTTAGTTGGGCGAGGCGTCGGATGCCCAGTGTGTTCATCAAAACCTATGGCTGCCAGATGAACGAGCGGGACAGCGAAGCGGTGGCTGCCCAGCTCGTGGCCAAGGGCTATACCTTGGCCGAGTCAGAGGCCGTGGCGGACGTAATCTTGCTGAACACATGCAGCGTGCGCGAGCTGGCCGAGCAGAAGGCCCTAGGCAAAATGGCCAGTTTAGCCGCTGAGGTGCGGGCGCATCGGCCTGGGGTGATTTTGGGGTTTATGGGTTGCATGGCGCAGCGGCAGGGGCGCCGTTTGCTGGAGCGCTTTCCGGAGGTAGCCTTGGTGACCGGCACGCAAAAGGTTCATCGGGTGGCCGACTACGTGGAGGAACTGTTGGCTGGGCGGCGTGATCGGATTGTGGACGTGGGGTCTGAACCGGATGGCTCGGTGCACCCGCATTTGCACCTGCAGCAGAATCGAGGGCTCAGGCCGGTGACGGCCTTTGTCAGTATCATGCAGGGCTGCAATCACCGGTGTGCCTTTTGCGTGGTGCCCACCACCCGCGGGCCGGAGCGGAGCCGCCCGATAGCCGACATTGTGGCTGAATGCCGCCAACTGGCCGCAGCCGGGGTCAAGGAAGTGACGCTGTTAGGCCAGGTGGTGACCAGTTACGGGCGGCGGGAAATCCCAGTGCGGGACGGCAAATCGCCCTTTGTCCAGCTTCTGGAAGCAGTCCATGAAGTCGAAGGCCTGGAACGCATCCGGTTTACCGCATCGCATCCGATTGGTTACGGCGAGGATTTGATCGAGGCGTATGGTCGGCTGCCCAAGCTAGTGGAAAGCGCGCATTTACCCGTGCAGAGCGGCAGCAACCGGATTTTGCGCCTGATGCGCCGAGGCTACACGCGGGAGCGGTATCTTGAGCTAGTGGCCAAATTGCGTCGGGTGCAGCCCCGGCTGGGCCTGTGCACCGACATTATCGTGGGGTTCCCCGGCGAGACCGAAGAGGACTTCCAGCAGACGCTGTCCCTGATGGAGGAGGCCCAGTTCGACCAAGCGTTCCTGTTCAAATACTCGCCTCGGGAAGGTACCGCCGCAGTGGACTTACCGGACCCGGTGCCCCAGCAGGTCCGCGAAGAACGGCACCAACGGGCCTTGGCCTTGATGAACCAGTTGGGCCGACGCAAATACGAAGCTTGCGTGGGCCAGATCATGCAAATCTTGGTCGAAGGCCCCAGCAAGAACAACCCAGCCCGATTGATGGGCCGCACCCGCTGCAACAAGATCGTCGTGTTCGAAGGGTCCCCGCGCCACTACGGGCAGTTATTGGATGTGCGGATTGTTCGAGCCGGGTCCTTCACGCTCTACGGGGATCCGGCGATCAAGAATCTGGACTGAACCAGCTCGGCCCATGCTGGATCGAATCAGCGCTCGTTCCGTGAAGCCGACTGCTGCGTGGGTTCATGCTGGAGTAGCCGAACCGGGCCCTACCTCTGGGCAAAGCAGACGGGCCCATTGACATCGGTTTAGCCATGAAATTGTCCACACTAGCTACTTTGTTAGGTTTGGCTGTGGCGCTACTTGGCGCTTGGGGCCTGTGGAAGCCATCGGCCTTTGCGGCCTTTGCCCGGCGGTTCCCGCGCAACACGCCTTTGGGCTATCCGCTGGTGCTGGGAGCTACCGTGTGGTTCCTGTATTACGTCGGCCAGGAAGCGGTGGCAGATTTCATGGCCCTGAAGCCGTTGCTGTATGTGCTGTTTGCCGGGGTGGGGGTGGGCACGTGCATTTTTGTGCGCGACTTTTTGCCGGTGCGCGGTTTGGCGGTGCTGTATCTGTTGCTGGCCAAACTGATGTTGGACACCGCCCGGTGGGAAGAGACGCCATGGCGGCTGGTGATCGCCGTGTGGGCTTACGTGTTGGTCATAGCCGGCATGTGGTTCACCGTTTCGCCCTGGCGGTTCCGCGACCTGCTGCAGTGGGCCACCGCCACCGAATCCCGTGTCCGGCTGCTTAACGGTCTGCGCCTGGCTTTCGGACTGTTTGTGTTGGTGTTGGGGCTGACGGTTTACCGGGCCGCTGAACAGCGGGAGGAAGCCCTTGGCCCGGCGTTGTTACCCGTGGCCGCGCTCCGCGCCTGACCCAGCCGCTTCAGTAGCCGTGTCGGCGCAGCAGCTCAGCCAACTGCACCGGACGGCCCCCCTGCCGCAGGCTCTCATCGGCTGCTTCCATGAAAGCGAAAATCTCGAGGGTTTCCTGCGACGACACCGGTGCAACCCCCGTCTGGAAAAAGCGCATAATCTCACGGACTAACGGCGCATAGGAATCGCCCCCAGGCTGTTGCTCGGCCACAGCCTTGGAACCAAACACCACCACCTTGTGCGGGGTGGCCCCGCTGCGCAGCGCCACCAATGTGCCCAACCGGCCATCGGACCACCGACCGGTAACTACATCCGCCTCGGCCCCTGGGCTACAGACGACCGACTCGCATCCACTGCCCAGCACCGCAAACAGCGCTTCAGTGGGGTGAATCCCATACCAAAAGAGGCTGGGATGATGCGACTCGCGGTAAGCCGGACCCCAGGAGACCACGCAACGCACCTGGCCGACTGGCTTGGCCTTCAATTCACGTAGGCTGTCGTAGAACCGATAAGCTGAGGAACTGAACACCGGCACCTTGGCCTCGCGCGCCAGCCGCAAGATCTCGATAGCGTCGCGGAGCGAGCCGGCCAGCGGTTTATCGATGAACAGGGGTTTGCCCGCCTGGATGACTGGGCGTGCCTGGGCCAAGTGCGGGCGGCCGTCCACGCTCTCCAGCAACACCGCATCGACCTGCTGACATAGCTCCTGGATGCTGGGCACAAGACGCACCTTGAACTGATCCTGCAATTGGCGGCTGTAGCCTTCCACCCGACTCCAACTTGCCTCCAGGTCGGGGCTGCCGGCTTTGACCGCGGCCACCACGCGTCCGCCGGGCACATGATCTTTGTGGTCGGGCTGATTCAGTAGCCGCGTAAACTCAATCGCGTGCGAGGTGTCCAGGCCGATCATGCCCAGCCGGAGTTCCGCCGCCCACAAGCCCACAGCCCACAGCCAGATTGCACTGCAAGCGAACCAACTCGGATGCATGGGCCGATTCGGCGGCCAAAGCAGGCCAAGTGCAAGCCCATTCTTTCATCCGCACCCTCAAGGCGCCCGGCGCCCCCAGCCTGCGAGCCAATCCCGCGATTCGCCGGGTCACTTTGCGCTTTCGGGCTGAAAGGCCCGTGGCCTAGCCTGCGGCGGCGATGGGTTACGAGCCGAAGTTATGGATGGCCGTGCCATTTGGGTTGTTGCTGGCCACAATTGCTGCCGGGCCACTGCTTTTTCCGGCCTGGTGGACGCGGCATTATCCGAAGGTGGCCTTGGGGCTGGGCGCGGTGACGCTGGCCTATTACGTGGGCGGGCTACAGGCGTCCGAGCGTGCGCTGCATACCGCCCATGAGTATGTCAGCTTCATTGTGTTGATCGGTTCATTGTTTGTGGTCTCGGGCGGGATTCTCATCCAGGTCAAGGGTGAATCCACACCGGTGGGCAACGCCGTGTTTTTGTTCATGGGTTCGGTGCTGGCCAATGTGTTGGGCACCACGGGCGCTTCGATGCTGCTGATTCGGCCCTGGTTGCGGATGAACAAGTATCGGCTCACCGCCTACCATGTGGTGTTTTTCATTTTCTTGGTGTCCAACGTCGGCGGTTGCCTGACGCCCATCGGAGATCCGCCGCTGTTTTTGGGTTACCTAAAGGGCGTGCCGTTCTGGTGGGTGGCGGAACGGTGTTGGCCGATGTGGGCGGTGGCGGTGGCCAGTTTGCTGGCCGTGTTCCTGTTGATCGACTGGCGCAACTTCCTGCGCGCTCCGGCCCAGGTGCGCACCCGCCTGGCTGCGCCGCCTGAACAATGGCAATTCCAGGGGATGAGCAACGTATTTTTTCTGGCGGTCATTTTGGGTGCGGTGTTTTTGGAGCGGCCGCCCTTGTTGCGGGAAGCCTTGATGGTGGGGGCGGCGTTGGGCTCGTGGTTCAGCACGCCGCGGCGCATTCACCAAGCCAATCAATTCACCTTCCACCCAATTCGCGAGGTGGCCATCCTGTTTGCCGGCATCTTCGCCACGATGATGCCGGCGTTGGACTGGCTGGAACGCAACGCAGCTCGGTTGGGCGATCCGAGTCCGGGGTTTTTCTATTGGGCCACTGGCAGCCTGTCCAGTCTGCTGGACAACGCGCCCACTTACCTCAGCTTCCTAAGCGCTGAGGTGGGCAGCTTGGTGAGCCCCCAGACCGCCCGCCTGATCCAGCAGGCCGCGCAACAAGGGCTGCACGCGGCTCCAACAGGCCCGCATGCGGCTGAGGTCCAAGCCGGCCTGGCTGCGCTGCACCAGTATCACCCGGAGCTGTTGCGAGCCGGCGCGGTGACCCTGGAGCAAGCGCGGATAGCCGTGTTGATCGGGGATCCAGCCTTGAGCCGGTATCTGGCGGCTGTTAGTGTGGGAGCGGTCTTTTTCGGCGCCTGCACCTACATTGGCAATGGCCCCAACTTCATGGTCAAGTCGATTGCCGAACAGCAGAAGGTGCGCGTGCCGCATTTTTTGGGGTATGTGTTCAGCTATACCCTGCCGTTTCTGCTGCCGGTGCTGGCGTTGGTGTGGCTGCTGTTTTTCCGGTAAAATGAGCTCGCCCCGGCACCCGCCGGCGGCTACAGTGTGGGCCCGGGTCGCGGCTCCATGAAGCGGCTGTATAACATTCTGTTTACACTCGGTTTCGTGTTAACCGCGCCGTACTACCTGGTGCGGCTGTGGCGGCGAGGCAACTGGCGCGAGGGGTTCCGACAGCGCTTCGGCCATTACGGGTCCAAAATCAAGCAGGCGGTGAGCAATCGCCAGGTGCTCTGGCTGCACGCTGTCAGTGTGGGTGAGGTGAACCTGTGCACGCAACTGATCAAGGCGCTGGAGCCGCGTCTGCCCAACCTGAAGCTGGTGGTCTCGACCACCACCACCACCGGCATGGCTGAGCTGCGCAAGAAACTGCCCTCGCACATTCTGAAGGTCTATTACCCGATCGACTGCCGCCCCTACGTGCGTCGGGCCCTGCGTACCTTGCATCCAGAGGCGATCATTCTGGTGGAGGCTGAGATTTGGCCCAACTTCATCTGGCGGGCTCAGGCCTTGCGCATCCCGGTGTTTCTGGTCAACGCGCGGCTGTCGGAGCGGTCCTACCGCGGCTACAAGCGCTTGGGCTTCTTGTTCCGGCCCCTGTTTGCCAGTTTGGCCGGCGTGGGCTGCCAAAATGAGCACGATGCGGCTCGGCTGCGTGAGCTGGGGGTGCGACCAGATCGGATCCACGTGGTGGGGAGCATGAAGTTCGACGCCGCGGAGCTGGAGGAACGGCGCTTAGTCGATGTGCCGCGGGTGCTGGCCCAACTGGGGGTTGCACCGGACGTGCCCGTGCTGGTGGGCGGCAGCACGCATCCGGGCGAGGAAGCGGTGTTGGCGGACGTGTTTGTCCGGTTGCGCAAACGGTTCCCCAACCTGTTCATGGTGGTGGCTCCGCGGCACTTCGAGCGCGGACGCGAAGCAGGTCGGGACATCGAGGCCCGCCACATCAAGCTGGTCTATCGCAGCCAAATGACCGTCCACACCCAGTACGGCCCGGGCCAGGTCGAGTGTCTCCTGCTCAACACCACCGGCGAACTGAGGTACTTTTACGAATACGCCTCGGTGGTGTTCATCGGCAAGAGCCTCACGGCTCAAGGCGGCCAAAACCCGATCGAGCCGGCTATCTTGGGCAAACCGGTCGTGTTTGGCCCGCACATGCAAAACTTCGAGCAGATCGCCCGCGCCTTTGTCGAAAAAGGCGCAGCGATCCAGGTCAAAGACCCTGCGGAACTCGAAGCGGCGCTGGCGGATGTGCTGGGCAACCCCGACCGAGCTGCCCAGATGGGCCAGCTAGCCAAGCAGGTCGTACGCGAACACTCCGGCGCCATCGAACGCACGGTGGAGATGATCCTGGCCTTCTGGGATGGTCAACAATTTCAAGACCAGCCCGTGCGCTCGTCTGCCTTGAGCGGGCAGCCGGCGGCCACCGCCGCAGCCGCGCCTGCTCCAACCTCCTAGCGTCAACGGCTCAGAGACGCTGCAAGCCGCTGTGTCGTCGAGCCTGCGACCTGAGCAGCCTCACAGCTTTTCGTACTCGCCCTTGCCCAAGCGCTTCAGCACGGTGAATCCGGCCTTTTTGGCATCGGAGATCGATAACGGCTTCAGCAGCTTGGGGGTGTTGAATACGGACATGACTTTACGGACCGGCTTCTTGCAAGCCGGGCAGTGCGTCAGCGGCGGCGCGTCGATAGGCCGGCGCAGAGTGAACCGGCCCCCGCACACCACACAGTTACCTTCGCACAGCTCGTATTCGTAAAGTGGCATGGTCCAAACTCAACCTCGCATCATAAGTTCCAGATCGGCACCCAAAAGTCAATACACCAAACGCTGGCCGCTGCCCAGCGCTGGCCCGGACGTTGGGACACCCCGCTCCGCTGCGCCGTCCTAGAAAGTCTGCGCCCAGCAGTTGCCTTGCCACCCCGGCCTGGCGGCGTCAGGCCAGTTTGCCCATGCGGCGGCAGGCGGCGGCGCACGCGCCATTTGGGCATGCCAGAAGCCCAGTTTGAAAGGGGTTTACAGGCTGACCCAGTTGCGCCAGATTAACGCCGGGTGGGCACGTGGCGGAATTGGCAGACGCGTTGGACTTAGGATCCAATGGAGCAATCCGTGCAGGTTCGAGCCCTGTCGTGCCCACCAGCTTGTTGGGTCCGTTTGGCCAACCGAGCGGCCACCCGACCCCTTGCAGGCTTTGCTGCCTACGACCGATTTCGACTGGCCGACCACCGCAACCAACAGCGCACACGCAGAGTGCGTCCAGCCCACGCCAAACCGGCCTCGTAGGCTCAGGTAGGACTGCTTTGGCCAACCGCGCGCAACCGGACGCGTCATCGGGCCGGTGCACCTGACGCGCTTGAGCCCCGCACGCCCCAGCACAAGCCCAGCAGCACCGCCGTATAGAGTTGGATGGAGGCAATCTGCAGCGGAAAATCGACCGCTGCGTGCACCAAAACCCCAACTAGCGCCAGCACCGACGCATACAGTAACCAGCGCGCGGGGAAGTCCAGCCTTTCACGGAGTAACGTCTGAACAGCCCTAACCAGGCCGCCCACCACAAGCCCGGCCCACAGCGCCCCGCCCAGCCAACCCCATTCGATCAGTGTCTGCAAGTAATCTTGATGCGCATGGATCCAACGGTCGGTAACCCAGAAGGCTGGGACCAGCCGTTGGCCAAAATCGTGTGTGGCCTGGTATGCCGGGAAGACAATGTCGAAGCTGCCCGGGCCAAATCCGGTGAGGCCAGCGTCGTGGACCATGCGCACCAGAAGCTCCCACGGTTGACGCGCTTCCACGCCCCAGCCGGACTGTTGCCAGCGCTGCCAACCCGTAAGCCAACCGCCCCAACTGATCAGCAGGATCATCAGCCCCAAGGCCACTGCCCCAAACACGCCGCTGGCCACCAACATCCGCGGCTCGAACACATAAGCGCCGCGGCGCCAGAAGTGCCAGCCTACCCGCCCGGCCATCCCAACCGCCAACCCTATGGCAATGACCCAACTGGCTCTGGAGGGGTTAAGCTGGATGCCGATGAACATTGTCAACACGGCACAAACCCAAAAGGCTTTGGCCCAAGGCCGATGCGTCTTGCGCGTCTTGACAAACGCCAGAGCCACCAACACGGGCCAGGTCAGGTTCAGCCATGCCCCGGCATTGTTGCGGCACCGAAACAGGGCGAAATTGTTGGTCGGGTCCAGCTTCTCCGGTTCCCAAGTCAAGGCGAACACCGGCACGCCCCCGAGTTTTTGGATGGCGCCAAACAACGCCACCGAAACTCCCGTAAGCGCCATCGTGAGCCACAGCCGCTGCCGCCCCCTACCGCGTCGCGCTAGATCAGCACTGAACAGCAGCACCGCGACCAAGCCGGTATAACCGAGCATGGCCCGTTGGCTGGTGGGCCCGTCGGCTGCGCCGGGTGCTGCTGGGAACCAGGCTTCTACCGGTCGCAACTGCCAAAGGGCCGGGTCCAGCCGATAATGCGCGTTGAGGGCCATGCCCCAGCCGAACAACAACACCGCAGCGCTCAGCCCAACCAGTATCCGAGGCACATGCGGCCAGCGCCGGCGCAGGCAGCGATCCGCTACCCACAACAGCCCCACCAGCCCCAGTAGCCCATTCAGAACCGTTACCGCCCAGTCCCGTGTAGCGCCGTAGGCCCAGGGCGCAAACACCAGCGCGCACACCAACACCCAACGCGAGGCTTCACCAACCCAGCGCTGGGCCGGAGGTCGTCCCGACTGTTCAGCATCGAAGTCCGGAGCCTTGGCCGTGCCGACCCCCGCCTTTGAGGTCGATCTACGTGGCCATGTCTCGATAGACTGAATGCACTCGGACCCTGACGGTGGGCTGGCCTGAGCCCAGCACGCTGCCGGAGAATGGGCGTCCCGCGCCGAACCCGGTTGTTTTGGCGTGCAATGCCCTTTAACTGACTGAGACACTGGATTGCAGACCACTCAGCCCGCAGCTTCCGTCAGGCTGCGGCGCGTTCGGTCGGTTGGGGTTGGAGTTGCCGTTTGGGAATCCACCAGGCTTGCTGCACCGGTTCGTACCGCCGGCCCAGCCGCCGGAACAACGATGTCTCGGATGAGACCGCATCGAATCGCAAGGGTGCCGCGTGCACGTGCTGCCAACGCCGCGCCGCTCGCTGCCACCCCTCGGCAGCCAGCTCGGCCAACAGCTCGAAGAGGGGGGCTGGCAGCACCTGTTCGTGGGCCGCAAACTCCAGTGTTCCCGTGCTGAGGCGATGCTGCACCCGATGGAGCTGGCCCAAGTCAGTCTGAATGGTGGCAGCGCGCCACACCTGTTTGACGCCCGCCAGGCAAAGCGTCAGCTCGGAAAAGCCCAGTTTCTTGGCCACAAACTGCAAATCTTGCCATAGCTCGAACAAGCACTCACGCCGCTCGGCTTCCATCTCTAGCCACTGCGCTAACGTCAGCGCATACCGGGTCTCTCGCCGCCACTGCAACGGCGACGGGGCAGCTAACCTGGGCAGGCTCCACATCTTGCTCCACCCCAAGGCATGGCCTGCCACGATGAATACAACCGCCACACAGCCGCACAGCAATGGAATCAACCGACCTTGAAGCCAAAAGGCCGCAAAGGCCGGCACCAAGCAGCAGACCGAAAGCCCATACAGCACCCACAGCGCGCGCCGCCGCGACCAGCCGTGCGCCAGGAGCCAATGATGCACATGCTGTCGGTCAGCCCGGAACAACGGTAGCCCGCGCAGACCCCGCCGCACCACCGCCAATACCGCGTCCCAAATCGGCAACCCCAACGCCAACACCGGCGCAATCAACGCAGCCGCTACTGAGCCTTTGTGCGAATTGACGATGGCCAACTGCCCAATCAGGAAACCCAAGAAATACGCTCCGCCGTCACCCAGAAAAATCTTTGCCGGGGGAAAATTGTATCGCAAAAAGCCCAGCAACGCCCCGCCTACGCCCACCGCCAGCAGTGTCGTGAACCTGCACCCGACACCCAAACCCACGTTGGCTAGCAAGCACATCAACATCAGGCTGATCCCGGCCGCCAACCCGTCCATGCCATCAATGAGGTTAATCAGGTTCGTCAGTGCCACCAACCAGAAGACCGTGACGACAAGGCTCAGTGAGCCCAGAGGGTAGGTTGTGCCGGTTAACGGATTCTTCAGCAGCTCGATCTGCACCCCACCGCAATAGACCGCCACAGCCAGGCCGATCTGAACAAGCAGCTTCGTTTTGGCACCAACCCTGCGTAAGTCGTCCCAGAAGCCCAGCCCGAACATCCCTAAGCTGCCCAGCACCAGCGTCCACCGCACCTGGGTTGGGGGTTGCCCGGCTGGAGACAACCATGTCGCCGCAATCGCTACCAGCACAAACGCCGCCGCCAACCCCAACCCACCCAGCCGAGGAACCGGGCCGGTATGAGTGTGATGGAACTCCTCGGCCTGCCCCATCCTCCCTGCTTGCCTGGCCACGCGCAGAATCCAAGGCACTAGCCCCCAGCAGCTAGCTGCTCCAACCGCTGCGGTGGCTACGATTTTCAATGTATCCACTTCCATGCTGCCGTATCCAAAAATGCCCGGATCCCGTCGGCTATGGGCTGTCCAGGCTCACGCCGACCCGTTGAGGACAGCCAGCTCGATGTCAACCAGCCCACCCTACACAAGGCGCGCTGGTGCAGATCAGTGGCCGTGTTGGCTCACGACCGCAGGCCAGAGTTCCCGGAGCACGTGCCGTGCCGACAAAATACAGGTACGCAATCCAGCCCGAATTTTCGAGCCCTGAACCGCCAAGCAATTGGCCGAGGCGGTCCAGCATGGAGCATGAAGCACGGAGCATGGAGCATGGAGCGCGTGGGGCAGAGGACAGAGGACCCAAAAGCATCGAGGATGGACTTTGGAGCTAGGACCTTGAAGCCAGAGCCTAGGAGCTCGGGCTAGGAGTCTGTCGGACTTAGCTCAAGGCTCCAGGTGAGGTTGGATTTTCAGCAATTCAGACGGTTGGCATTAACCAATTTTCGGGAACCGGGCAGCTTGATCAACACGGCAGTTCCGGCTGCCTCACCGAGGCGCTCGGCGGCCAAAGTCCCCAGAGTTCAGTCCGCCCCCCGCTTTTTTCAGCTCGCCCAGGCCAGGCCCAGCCCAGCCCCCAGCCGCTGAAAGTCTTCCTTGGCCGCATACCCGCAGTCGGCCAGCAACGCCAACATCATGTGGGGGTGGATATTGTTCATCCCCACAGCTCTTGGAGTTGACCGCGAAGGCTGACAACGGCAGCCGCTGGACAGCCGGATGACGAAGTGGACTAGGTCATCTTCGGCCACCCAGTCGCGCGGGTCTGGGGGGAAGCAACAAGGGGGTGTTGCGGTCGATGGTTTTGAAGCGCCGTGCCACCTTGTCTGATGGACCATCCCAGCCCCACGGTCGTTCAATTCACACCCATCTTCCCTCGAAAAAGTCCGACAAACTCCTAGCCCCCACTTCTAATCGAAGCTTCAACCAGCCGCTCCAAGGCTCAGGCCTGGTGTGTCCAGCTCGCCAGCAGCCCGTGCCACAGCCCGATCAAACTGCGGCTTGAGCCGGTGTTTGACCAAATACACCAACGCCCGGTTGACCCCAAGGGCACGGGCCACCTGCGCCGCCGGCTGGCCCTTGACTACAAACAGGTAAAACACCTGAAAATGCTTCGGCTTGACCCGGGCCTTGAGCCGTTCCAGCGCCAGGCGCGTCACGCACTCGGCCCACTCCGCCTCCCACAGCGCCTCGGCAGCCTGAGCCGACGGGTCCGGCACACGTTGCGCCGTGCCGGTGCGCGTGCCCGGATCAGCCGGCGGCAAGGCGCAGGCCACCACGCCGTTGGGCTGGCGCCGGAAATGATCCGCAATTCGGTGCCGGGCCAGCGTCAGCAACCAGTGTTTGAACCGGCACCTGGCCCGGCTGTATTGGAACCTGCGGATCGCCTTGGCCACCGCCAGCAACGTCTCCTGCGCCACGTCCTCAGCCTCGCTCTCGGTCAGCCCCTGGCTGAGGGCGAACCGGAAAATCAGCGGCCGGTAGAGCTGGTCGAACTGCTCCCAACTGGCCTGGTCCTTCCAGTCCTTCAGCCGGGCCGGCAGGCCGGGCGGCGTGCGCTGCGTGTCGGAATCGGTCTTGGCCATCAGTCGCTGTCCAAAGAAGCGTTCAGACCCCGGCAGGTCTTTCAAGATTTTTGATAGATCCGGTCTTCAATCTGCGCTTTACCACAAAAGCAAGGCAAGAGCCTGCACATGAAAAGCATGAAAAGACCAGGGGTGAACGACGGCGCGGCAGCCGGGCAGGAGGGTAGCGCCGCCAGCCTGGCTCTTGCCAAGAGCTTTGCTCATTTTGCCCACCCCAAGGGAAGCGATTTGTTGGCCCGGACAGAAGACTACTACCGCTGGTGGCAGGCGCGCAACCAAGCGGATGTGTGGACCTATGCTCTTGCGATTCAGGGCCGGGCAGGGCCGGAGGCAACCTTCCAAACGGTGCAGGGCCGGATGTGTTCCGGCGTCAACTTTGCAACCCAGGACTACCTGTCGCTGGCGCTGCATCTGTGCATCCACGAGGCGGCAATTCGGGCACTTCGAGATTTCGGGCCGCACAGCGCAGGCTCGTCCGCTCTCTCTGGCAACTCCAGCCTCTCCTTGCAACTGGAACGTGCCTTGTCGGAACTGGTGCAGATGCCGCATGTGACCCTGTTTCCCACCGGTTGGGCGGCCTGCTTTGGCACCATCGTGGCCCTGATCCGCCCGGACGATCACGTGGTGATCGACCATCTAGCCCATGCCTCGCTGCAGACCGGGGCGCATGCCGCCACGGCAAAAATTCGCCGTTTCCGGCATCTGGACGGCACCGAAGCGGAACGGCATCTGCGCGAGATCCGCAGCACCGATTCGCAAAACGGAATCCTCGTGGTCACTGAAGGGCTGTACTCCATGGACTCCGACAGTCCAGACCTGGCGTTCCTCCAGAGGCTTTGCCGTGAGTGTTACGCCACCCTTCTGGTGGACGTCGCCCACGACCTCGGCGCCACCGGTCCGAACGGCACCGGCCAGTTGGGCGCTCAAGGGCTGCTCGGCCAGGTGGATTTGGTGGTAGGGGCGTTCTCCAAGACTTTTGCTACAAACGGGGGGTTTGTGGCCACACATAGTCCGGCGGTGAACCAGTACATCAAGGCGTTTGGTTGCTCGAACACGTTCTCGGCAGCGCTCAGTCCCGTGCAAACAGCGGTTGCGATCGAAGCCACGCGCATCATCCGCTCCGCCGAGGGCGAGAAACTGCGCACAAGGCTGGCGCAGAACGTGAGCATGCTCCGCGACGCCTTCGCTGCCGCCGGCATTTGTTGCTTGGGATCCCCATCTCCATTGGTCATGGTGCCGGTAGGCAATGAAAAGGTGGCCCGCCTGGCCAGTAGACGGAATTTCGCCAAAGGGGTTTTTGCCAACCTCGTGGAATTCCTGGCCGTGGCGGTGGGCGCAGCGCGATTCCGCCTTCAGGTCATGGCGAACCACACAGAAGAACACGTGCGCGCGGCAGCCGCCAGGGTTGCGAAGTCCATCGAAGAGGCAAGAGATATGGTCTGCAAACTGAGAAATGCCCACCCCACCGCCGCCTCCGGCGGATCGCCATGAACGCTTCTGGCATAGATGGGGCCGGCGTCGGTCGTGGTCGAGAACATGTACGAGGCAGTTCTGCCCAAAAAGACCAGCTTTTTCCGCTGTATCGTCCGGTGGGTAGCTGAAAATGCAGCTGCCGGTTCGGCTGCCAGCAGACAAGCTGCGCAACAACAAGGCGAGGACAAAACCAACTGCGGCATGAAAGAGAAAACGAATAGGCTACTTGCTGACACCGCCCGCAAACTGACAGGGCAAAACGCGTTTTGCGAGGCCCGCTTGCCTTCGCTGGAGGTTCTGCCCGAAGACTGGGCGCAAATAGAGGTTCTCAGCCTAGCGCTGGGGATGGAGCGCCAGAACGAAAAATGCGTCTTGGCCGCCCGCCACGGCGCTGCCAAAAGTGCTGCCGTCCTGCCGAACCTTCTGGCCAATCGGCGTGATCCCTGGTTCAAGATTCCAACCACGCTCTTCGCAGTGACCGAGCAGGCCGGACCGCTTTGTCGGGAGGGCGCCCTCGTGCCTCGCGAGTGGGCACCGCTACCACAGTGCTGGGTTCCTAAGCTACGCAATGTCCTAAAGCATTTGCCCCAAGAAAAACACACCAGGGCCCTCCCGCGCCAGCCCGGGGAGCTGCCCAAACCCAGCGGTGAAGCGGCATTGGAGCAGCTAGGAGGTTGGGTAAACCGCCAGGACCCGGTCAGCTCCGTCTCCGCCCCTAGCCTTCAGAAGCAAGCCGGTGGCAATGGCAAGCGCGCACCGGCTGCGTCCCAAAGAGCAGCTTCACTCCATCCCGGCTTGATCGCTCTGACTAACGTCCACCCGCCCCGCCGAACGCCGACCCTACTGGCCAAAGGCGAGCAGCATGCCAAGATCGTTATCCCGGTGGCCCCTTGCCAGTACGCCGCAGGAGCCTCGGGCTCACTGCGGCTTGCTGGGGCCTGGTCAACCGCTCCAGACCCTGAAAACATAAGCAAGAAACCAGAGCGAGCCGCTAGTTGCATCGAAGAGGCTGCCTGATTATGTCAACCGCCAGCCGAGTTCCAACTCTCATCGACACAAGTCCGGGAGACCTTGCCAATTGGTAAGGTGCTGCCTCCAAGCGAATCGAGCAATGGAAATAAGGCATAGCCGAATCGCAGGAACGGGGGCCTATCTGCCGAAACGCGTGGTTACAAACACGGAGCTCGCCAAGTTCCTGGGCGTCACGGAGGAATGGATTCTCGAGCGATGCGGAATTCACGAGCGACGGTACGCTGCTGATGGTGAAGGCCCGGCGGCGATGGCATCGGAAGCCGTTCGGCTGGCAGTCGCGGACGCAGGTTGGAAGCTGGGGGAGATTGATTTCATTATCTTCGCGACGTTAAGTCCGGAGCATTTCTTTCCCGGTTCAGGCGTATATCTTCAAAACATCCTCGGCTTGTCGCACATCCCTGTCATGGACGTACGAAACCAATGCACGGGATTCCTGTACGGTCTCATCACCGCTGACGCACTAATCGCAAGCAGGAAGTACTGCCGTATCGTGGTGGTCGGCGCCGAGGTTCACTCACACTGCTTGGAAGTCCCGGAGACCAACAAGGAAATGGCCATCCTGTTTGGAGACGCTGCGGGTGCGGTAGCTCTGGAAGTCGGCAATTCGCCTCTGATCCTGTCGTCTTCTCTGCACGCTGATGGGAGCGGGGCGGACTACCTAAAGTTGGAACTGTTTGATAGCAGGAGGCGCCCGTGGGTGACACCGGAAGCGATCAAGAACAGAAAGCAGATTCCTGTCATGGAGGGGATGCGCGTGTTCCTTCGTGCCGTTACTGAGATGACAGCCACGTGCAAATCAGTGGTTGCCGCCGCCGGAAAGACACTCGAAGAGATTGACTTGGTTATTCCACACCAAGCGAATCTACGCATCACCGAAACAGTTCGACGCCGTCTCCACCTGCCGCCGGAGAAGTTTTTCAGCAATATCCAAACGCGCGGTAATACAACCGCTGCATCGATTCCGCTCGCAATGGTCGAAGCCCAACAGGCCGGCGTGTTGAAGCGCGGCCAGTTGGTGCTTCTCCTCGCGTTCGGTAGCGGCTTCACTTGGGGCGGCGCGCTGATTCGCTTTTGAGTCCATGGACAAATCTATTGAAAACCGGGTTATCGAGCTTGTGACGCAAGTCCTTCGACGAAAGGAGGGTGAAGTCACCCTACAATCCCGATTTGTCGAGGACTTGGAAGCTAACTCCCTCGACGTGGTTGAGCTAACTTGCTTGGCAGAAGAGGAGTTCGGCGTCCGCATTGCCGAGGCGCAACTCCCGAGCATCCGGACCGTGAGCGATGTCGTCCGTGTCATTAACGAACTCAGGCAGCAATAGGCCGCTGGAGCGCACTTTTGAAAACTGCCAGGCGAGGCGAGGCAGGCTTTTTGCAGTCAAGCGCATCGTCACGCTCGGCAAGACCAACGTGCTAGGCGGCGCCTACTTTGCTCAGTTTTTTGTTTGGACGGGCGAAGCACGGGAACAGCTGCTTGCAAACGTGCAACTGCCACCAGGCCTCACCCTTCACACCAGTGAAGCCCGCATGAAATACTTCCGTGAACTTCTTCCGTTCGACGAATTTGAGATTGTTGTTTGGCCTCGCATCAAACGAATGAGTTTGTCGCTGCGCTTCTTCTTTGCCCGATGCGGCACACTGGTCGCAATCGGCGACCAAGAAATCTGTTTTAAATCCGCGGGTAACTTAATCCCCATTCCGTCATCAATCGCTGGTTCGGTCGAAAAATATGATCCGGCTTGAGTTATGCGAACTAGTAACGCTATCGCAGTGGGCCTGATACTTGCGTGTGGAGATTGGTCGGAGCGCGCAAATGCGTTGGGCATCCTGCTAACCGACCAAGATGCACTAGCCACTGCTCGCGGCAACGCCTTTGCGGCCACGGCCGACAATCCATCTGCGCTTTACTACAACCCTGCCGGCATCACACAGCTTTCTGGCCACCAACTGCGTGCAGGGGTGTATGGGGTCACGTATCGGCCTCAGTTCCGCTCGCTAGCGGGCGCGGCTTACACTGCCAAACGCGGCCTGGAAGCCACGCCGCAGCTTTACTATACCTACACGGTACCGTCTCGTCGGATTTCGCTTGGTCTTGGCGTCTATTCACCATACGGGTTGACCGTTGAGTGGCCGGAAAACACGGGGTTTCGCAGCGTGGCGTTGAAGGGGCAGCTCCAGTATCTGACCGTACAGCCGGTCGTTGCGTGGCAAGCACGTCGTACGCTGTCCATCGCGGCTGGCCCGACGCTGAACTATGCGCGGACGGATTTAATCCAGGGCCTTTCGCCTTTGTCGGGCAACGATTCCTTTCGTTTTGAGGGGGACGCGTTTTCCCCAGCTTCATCGCTGGGATCCGCTGGCAGCCGTTGGAGCAGCACGCTTTCGGAGCCACTTACCGTGCTGCGACGAAAGTAGATTATTCCGGCCATACGGAGACCGCTGTCGTTGTTCCGCCACTCTGGCTCCAGCAGAACGCGCGGGCGGAGTTCAAGTTCCCGCAGAGCGTGACTCTGGGCTGGTCGTGGCGGCCGACGCAGAGGTGGGACGTGGAGTTCAACGCAAACCGGACAGATTGGTCATCCTTCGATAGGGTGGCCATTCGACAGGCGAAGCCCGTGCCGCCGCTGACGCTGAACTGGCGGTCGAGCTGGTATTTCGCATGGGGTGTGACGCGAAAGTTTGACGGCGGCTGGCGAACGAGCGCGGGCTACATGTTCAGTGAGAACTCGGTGCCGAACGCAAACTTCACACCGCTCGTCCCGGACACGGACCGACACGCATGGAGCGTGGGCCTGGGCCGCGACACGCGTAACTGGACCTGGGACATCGCGTATCAACTCACGCGCGGTGTACCGCGCACCGTGAGCGGCAGCGCGCTTTCGCCGGGAGGCGAATCGGCGGACGGGCGTTACGAGTGGTGGTGCCATGCACTGACGGTGAGCGTGGGCAGGAGGTTCTAAATTGGGCCACGGGCAGGGCTCGACTGGTTCCTGAATATATCGAGCTTCGGGCGTGGATCACAGACATGAGGTCTGGACACACCAGGCCGATCAACTGGGGTGGAGGAGACGCCTTTTTCAATCGTGGGCACTGCGCGCCAATTCTCGCTCGCCGCAAACATCGGGCTCGGGAGACTGGCCATGCTTATCTGGACTGCGCTGCGCATCTTGTGGCACGAAGTGTTCCGATACCTCGGTGCAGTATTCGGCCTTGGGCTTGCGCTGTTTCTGGTTTTGCTCCAATCCGGGTTTTATTTTGGGTTCAGGCGGGACATTACGGTGGTGCAGGACTCGTTCGCAGCGGATTTGTGGATCACGCCCAAGGCCCTGCTGACCTTTGACTACGCTGTGGCATTCGATGACGCCGCGTATTGGAAGGCGTTGAACATTCCGGGCATCGCACAGGCCGCCCGGGTGATCTGTGACCTGGCGCTCTGGCGCATTCCCGACACGGGCGGGAAGGAAAGCGTTCAGGTGCTTGGCATGGATTTCGAGTCCGGACTGCGATTTGATTTTGGTGTGCCGGCCCCGAACGCGCCCGCCTTGCTGCGGGCCGACGGCCACATTTTCGTGGACGCGGCGGACGCGACCAGGCTTGGCGTCAAGCAGCTTGGCCAAGAAGCGGAAATTCGCGGGCGTCGGGTCAGGGTGGTGGGCTTCATGCGCGGCAAAAAGTTGTTCAACACGTCCTGTTTGGTGGTGACGGACCTGAACAACGCACGGCGTCTTCTCAACGTCACCCCCCACCACGTAAGCTTCGTCGCGCTGCGGTGCGCGCCCGGGGCGGACCCAGCGAAGATCGCTGAGCGATTGCGCCAAGTCATCCCTGAACACGATGTGCTGACCAGCAGGGAGCTGCACAACCTGACGCAGCACTACTGGCAAAGTTGCACCGGCATCGGCCCAATTCTGTTTCTCTCGGCCGGACTGGCGGTCTTGGTTGGCTTCTTCACCGTACTCCTGACCTTCTACCTGCTGACGATCCAGAAGCTGGCGGTGCTGGCCGCGCTGAAGGCGCTGGGCGGCTCCACCGGAGAACTCGCCCTGCTGCTCGGCACGCAAGCGGCGCTGGTTTTCCTGGCTGGCGCGGCGCTGGCCAGCGGGGCTGTCGTGCTGGCGCAGGTCGCGCTGACGCGCGCGAACATTTCGGTGATCATTTCGGCAGGAACCTGGGCCACGGCCTTTGGGCTTATCGCCCTGGCCTGCGCCGTGGCCTGCCTGCCGTCGCTGGCAAGAATCAGGCGGCTTGAACCAGCGGACGCGTTTCGGGCATGAACGCACTGGACCCCATCCTCAAAATGGAGGGCATTGAGAAGACCTTCGCTGAGCCGACCGGCCCCTTGCGCGTGCTGGTTGGCCTTTCGCTGGCGGTTCACGCCGGTGAAGTTGTTTTGCTGCAAGGCCCGTCGGGTTCGGGCAAGACAACTCTCCTCCAAATTGCCGGCGCACTGCTGCGGGCCGACGCAGGCACAGTGCATCTGGCCGGGGTCGAGGTCAATCAGGCGTCCGACGCCCGACGAACCGTCGTCCGGCCGCGCCACTTGGGCTTCGTCTTCCAACATTTCCACCTGGTGGATGCGTTGAGCGTCCGGGAGAACGTCTTGTTGGGCCTGCGGCTGAAGCGGCAACCAGTGGAGGCTCGGCGCGTCCTGGACGTGCTCGACTTGCTCGGGATGGCCGGGAAAGCCGACAAGCTACCGCGTGATTTGAGCGGAGGCGAGAAGCAGCGCGCCGCCTTCGCCCGCGCCCTTGCGCCCCGCCCGGACGTGCTGTTGGCCGATGAACCGACTTCGCAACTCGACGCGCACGCCGCCGAATCACTGGCCGACTTGCTCAGGGACGCCGTGCGCTGTCTGAACGTGGCTGCCCTCATCGCCACCCACGACGTCCGCTTGCACAAGGTCGCAGATCGGATTCTGACACTGCGCGACGGAAGGCTTCATGAATAGGTGGCCGAAGCGAATTGCCTTTGCTTTGGCGGCCGGGTTTCTGGCTGTTCTGGCATGGCTGGTGGTTCGGTCGGCAGCTGGGGCCAAAGGCCGCCCGGCTGACAGCGTCAATCAGGCATCAGAACCGGGCATCAGCGGGCGCCAGGTGGTCTGTGTCGGTCGCATCGAGCCGGCGGGAGGGGAAGTTGACCTGTGCGCACAGATGGCTGGCACGCTGGAGATCGTGACTGTCAAAGAGGGCGACCAGGTCGAGGCGGGCGCGCTGCTGGCGGTGGTGCACGCGCCCCGCGAAAAGGCCGAGCTTGATCTGGCCAGAGCGCGGCTGGCGCGGACCCAAGCCGGATTTGGAGCAGAAGAACTGGCGGCCGCCGCCGCGCAGTGCGAGTCCGTCGCCGCTGAACTTGCGCTGGCCGAACGGGATTGGGAGCGCGCCCGGACGCTCAAGGACCAGCAGGTCGTCTCCGACGACTTTCTCGACATCCGACGCCAACGAGTGGAAACGCTGAAGAAGCGGGTGGCCAGCCTGCAAAAACAAGTTGAGGCCATGAGGCGCGGGCCAATTCCAGAGGAGGTCGCCGTTGCCCGGGCCGAAGTTGAAGCGGCGAAAGCAAACTACGAGTTGCGGCAAGTCCGCGCCCCGTTCGCCGGCACGGTGCTGCAGCTCTACCGGCACACGGGCGATGCCGTGCAGCTCAACTTTCCCACGCCGATCTTGCGCCTGGCGGACACCAGCCGTCTGCAAGCCCGCCTCGAACTAAACGAAGCTGACGTCTATCGCATCCAGCCAGGCCTCGAAGGCGCCTTCACGGTGCTCGGCAGGCAGGGGCTGATCGGAAGGCTGCGGGTGCGAACGATTCTGCCTTCTTTTGGCCCGAAGCGCCTGTTTGATCCCGACACCTCGGCGCAAGTGGACACGCGAACGCTGCAAGTTCTGTGCGATATCATGGAAACGCGGCAACCGGTCTATTTGGGCCAACGAATCACGGCCGTTCTTCCGGCCGGACAACCCGCATCACAATAGGGCAGGTGAAGGCACGCGATCTTGCGGACTGATTGTGGCGGCGCGGAGGTATATCCGCTCCCATCTGATCGGCAGAGCCTGCCAGCTTTGCGCAAGCTGCCCCAGACGGATGAGGCGCAAACGAGAACAACCGTTTGGGTTGTCCATCCAGATCCCGGCTGACGGCGCCTGCACGCGCGGTGAGCGGTTTGGATGAACCGCAAAACGCCATTCGGTGGCCTCTTCAGCACCGCCGATCCCAGCCGCTTTCTCTGCCTCGCCGGGCCTGACTACATTTCGTCATCTCACCACCGGGGCTGGCAGGCCGTGGGTGCACCGCCTCTACGTGCGCGACCGTCGTAGCGTTGACACCGTGCCACGCTTTGCTCCCACGTCGGGAAACGATCCTGCCCGTCCAGCAAACGCCTCGGCTCCCGTATCGCAGCAGCGGTCCCGGCAACGTGCGAGCAGGCACCCCGCTCTCGGCTCGATCGACGGGCGCCTACTCCATCGCTTCTTGGGATCCAGTTCGTGGAGCCGCCACCCGCCACAATGGTTTTCTTGTGCGCTGCCTTAGCCGGAACGCTTCGGCTGCAAGTGGGAGCGGAGGTCGCCGGACACCTCCTTTCTGCCTCGGACAACGCACCGTTTAGCGCCCGAGAAATCCAGACATGGCGGCTTTGGCCAAGCGGGCGCAGACAGCCCGCGAGCCGCGCGTGCTCCCTGGACCACCGTATCGTTCCAGCTTGGCTCAACCGCCGGTTCAGGGGGACCCCTTTCTTCGTTCGGCATAGCCTGCGGTCAGGGCCGATGTGCCCCGCCGGTTGTCTGGGCCGATCGGGAACCAGTGCCGACCTTTACGGCTGCAGGCCCTCACCCCGGCCGAGGTGCGCAGCAAGTCGGACTCTGTTCCAGCGCTCGTTCGCTGTCCCAAGAAGCGTTCAGACCCCGGCAGGTCTTTCAAGATTCTTGAAAAATGCGGTCCGGCGTCCGCGGTTTGCTGGAGAAAAAGCCACGATCGCGGCTACTAGAACGCTCCCCAGCAACATCAAGCAGTTACACCTTCAAGGCCCTGCCCAGCAGTCGGCGTGGCCGCGCCCATTCTGGCGGCGGGCTTGTCCAGTCGGGCATCTCTCCTTCCAGGCCGGGACGGATGCGCCCGCCAACCCGATTCTTCGGGTGAACCCGCACTGGCGACCGGCGCGCGAGTCCGCAGTGCAGCGAACATCTGCCTTTGGAGGACGCGGCCAGGCTCGTCAATAAAGCGGACGGCTTGGATCGGAAGCTGCCCTGGCGGCGCAGTGCCGCGCGAAGCCCAATCGCAACATTTTTCGGATTTTTGAAAGATCGTTCGCCAAAGTAGCGCTTTATCGCTCTGAAGCGAAAGCAACGGACAACCAAAGAACAGAATCGAAAGGAACACTATGAAGACAAATCGCCACATTCGGGCCGTTCTGTGCGGTATCGGCTTTTCGGCCGCGACCGGCATCACTGCGCTCAGTTCCAATGCAGTATTGACCGGTATCCCCGCGTTGGCGCTGGGCGAGGCTGTGGACGCGCCGGACCTGGCTTGGACCGTTGGCGGCAACGCCTCCTGGATTGCACAGACCGCCGTAACCTACGACGGGGTGGACGCGGCCCAGAGCGGGGTCATCACCCACAGCCAGGAGACTTGGATGCAAACGACCGTGACGGGCCCGGGCAGGCTGAGCTTCTGGTGGAAGGTCTCCTCGGAGAGCGGGTATGACTTCTTGGAGTTTTACATCAACGGGGCCCTGCAGAGCGGGCGGATTTCCGGGGAAGTGAACTGGCAGCAGCGGACCTTCAGGCTGGGGGCAGGCCCGCAGACGCTGCGCTGGCGCTACATGAAAGACGTCAGTGTGAATAGTGGACAGGACCGCGGCTGGGTGGACATGGTCAGTTTCTTGCCGGACGTCGGCCCTCCCACCATCTTGACGCAGCCCGCCAACCCGACCGTGACGCCTGGGGCGACGGTTTCGCTGTGCGTGGAAGTGTCGGGGGCGCCACCGTTAAGCTACCAGTGGCAGTTCAACGGCGCCGACATCCCGGGCGCCACCAATGCGTGCCTGACGTTGACCAACGTCTCGGCCGCGCAGGCCGGACTGTACACTGTCCAGGTCTCCAACTCATTCGGGGCGGCCAGCGCCTCGGCGGTGGTTTCCTGCCTGGACCTGAAGATGTTTGCCGGGCTGGCCATCGCCGGCCCGACCAACCTCCCCTACACGGTGCAATACCGGGGCGCGCTGGACCCGACCAACGTCTGGCAAACCATCACCACCGACCTGAGGTTGCCGACCAGCCCGCACGTGTGGATTGACTTCGATTCGCCCAACGCGCGGCAGCGGTTTTACCGGGCGTATCCGACGCGGTAACAGCCGCCAGGAGGGAAACCTCTCACGTGAGAGGACGGCGGGTTTGGGTGGCGCAGATTGCGAGCGCGCCCAAACCCGCCTCGTGGCTGCCGGGCGCCTGCCCAACCGAAGTTGAGCTGGATCCCCGGAATCCGCATTTCGGAACCCAAGCCGGCAAAGCCAAAGCCAACGGCCTCAAGCCGAGTTCGGTTGAATCCGGCCGGGTCATTTTTCTGCTGTCCATCTCTCTGCCTGAGCAGGAACCAAGGCGCCGGAGTTCAGCGGCAGAAACATGGAGGGCAGAAGAACGCCAAGCGATCCGCATCGGAGTTGGGGGTTGCGAAACGAAACCGCTTCCAATGCTCCGACGGGATGGACTCGACACGGCCTGCCGCGAAGCCTGCGACGGGGGATTGGACAGTGGGACTTTGGTGATTTGGATTTGTTTCGAGCTTCAGATTGGAAGCTTCGGATCCCAGCCGTGACTATTCAGTCCGGTTTCAACGCAAAGGCGCAAAGGGGCAGAGGCGCAGAGGCGTAGCAGCCGTTCGAGGGCCGACTGGGCGAGCCCCTGTCTGGTGACCCTGAACCCTTCTGGCCAATCGCCATTTGCGGGCTTTGCGGCTTTGCGACTTTGCATTGGAATGTCATCGCTGAACTGCATGGAGACGGGTGAGGGCGGGCGCGCTGGCGGTCAGCGCGCGCGGCGCGGGTTTGGCTCGCGCTCGCCCAATGACCGTCCGTCGGCCAGGCGATGGCGGAGCGAGCGGAGCAGCAGCGCTTCAGAGCAGTGGCTCACTGAGCCGTGACTACGCAATTGAAAGGGGGACCACACGCGGCTCGCGTGTCGTCGTCGCCGGCTCGGCGACGACCTCGTGGTCCAAGCACTCAAGTCACCGAACGGCGACCGAGAAAGCGAGCGGCTGAAGTGCTCGGCGAGCCGCCGAGCACGGCACGCTGGCGGCGTGCGGTCCCCAGCCTGCCCGCATCGTTACGGCTGAGGCGGGCGGGCCGATGCAGCCTGGAATTGGCGTTCGAGATCGAGCAGTTCTTCGGGGCTGAGGGTGCTCAGGCTCAGGTCTTCGTCCACGCGCGCCCCGGCCTGCCAGCGGGCCAGCCGAACCAAATCGGCTGCCGGTCTTGTCTCGGGGCTGACGTCGTAGAACTGTGCCATTTGATCGTCGCCGCACAGGTAGAGGCTGCGACCGTCCGGGCTGAAGACGGCCGATTGAAGGCGTTGGCTGTGCCCCAAGGGCGGGCTGAGAGGTTCGCCGGTGGCCCAATCCCAGAGGCGCGCGGTGCCATCGGCGCTGCTGGTGGCAAGGCACAGGCCGTCGGGACTGAACTGGACACTTTGAATGCCGCGGCGATGAGCCAAGGGTCGGCTGATGGGTGTGCCGGTGCGGGCGTCCCAGACACGCGCGGTGGCGTCGGCGCTGCCTGTGGCAACCCAGCGGCCGTCCGGGCTGAAGGCCAACGAGCTCACGCCTTCGCGGTGCATCAGGGCCGGCGCCATCGGCTGCCCGGTGACGGCGTCGCGCAGTTGAGCGCCTTGCGGCCGCATTTCGGAGTCGCAGCAGGCGATCAACACGCGTCTGCCGTCCGGGCTAAAGAGCGTTCGGAGCACGCATCCGTTCACTGGCAGCACCGGGCAAGCCGGCTGGCCGCTTGGGCAGAGCCAGATGCGGGCTTCCCCTTGGCCGGTGCGGCCAATCCGGCCGCTGCCGGTGATCAGGCGGGTGCCGTCGGGGCTGAAGGCGCCGTGCCAAACCGGATGGGAGTGGGTGAGGGGAGCCGTGATAGGTTGACCAGTAGAGGCGTCCCAGAGCCGGGCTGTGCCGTCTGCGCTGGCGGTGAAGACCCAGCGTCCATCCGGGCTGAAGGCGGCATAGGAGATTTTGCCCGAATGTTCCATCAACCCCGAAACCGGCTGGCCGGTTTGGGCATCCCAAACGCGGGCGAATCGCTACTGTGTCCGCGTCAACACGCGGCGGCCGTCGGCGCTGAGGGCGATCACTGAATGTCCGGGTGCAAAGTTCAAGGCCCGGTTTTCCTGCCACAGCCGGGTCAAGGTTTGCCAGGCACCCGGGCTGAGTTCCGTGTCAATGCTCGGCCCTGGGCGCCAGTCGGTCTGCTGTCGCAGCACTGCGGACACGTCCCACAGTCGCCACAGTCCTTCGGCTCCTATGGTGAGCAGGCGGCGGCCATCCGGGCTGAACTCGGCGTGGTTAAGGGCCTTGGAATGGCCGCCGAGGTGGAGCAGGACGGGACATTGCCGCTGCACGAGCGCGATGCGGTAGCGCTGGACTTGTTCCTCTTGCGGGGTGCGCGCCAGCTTCAGCGCCTCGGTGAACCAGACCACCGCGGCCAGGTAATCGCCCCCATCCATCAGATGCAGGCCGTGGACGGTATGCAGGCGGAGCAATCGAGCCTGGCTCTCCTCGGCCAGTTGCCTGGCCAGGCGGGTTTGGTGATGCTGGAACACCAGCGCGCCGATCCCCAGCGCCAGCAAGCCCACTCCGACAAGGGCCAGGCGTTTGCACCAGCCCAGCACCCGCTCGGTGCGCCGCAGCCGCCGCACGGACCGCCCGCTTTGCAGCAGGAGTAAATCAGCCCGCAGTTCGGTGGCCGAGGCGTAGCGCTGACGCGGGTCCGGAGCGCAGGCGCGTTGGACCACCTCGTTGAACTCCGGCCACAGCAGGCGGTCGGCCTGCTGGCCCAGCCAGGTTGGCGGCTCGGGGAACTGGTGACGATCCTTGCCGGTGGACATCTCGTAAAGCACCTTGCCCAGGCTGTAGATGTCCGCTTGGGCGGTGCCGGGTCCTTCGGGCGCCATGAACCCTTCGGTGCCCACGGCGGTCTTGGCCTCACCCAGCGGCGCCACCAGACCGATGTCCGCCAGCTTGGGCACGCCATCCACGAAAATGATGTTGGAGGGCTTGATGTCGCGGTGGACCAAGCCGCGGGCGTGCAAATGTTCCAACGCCTCGGCTAGTGCCAGGCTCACCCGGAGGCACTCCGAAGCAGGCAGCCGGCCCAACCGGTCAATTTCCCTCTTGAGCGTCTTGGGCACGTACGACTCCGGGCAAAACCCGCCAGCCGGCGCGGCTGAGAGGCTGGAGCTTGGCGTGCGGGTGCTCCGATCGGAAGCCTGCAGGCCGGCCGGGCGTGCAGATGCCGGCGGGCCAGCTCCGTGAAGGTGTGCGGCGACGGAGGTTTGTGCGGAAGGCACGGTGGCTGGCGGGTCAAGGTCTGTTTCCGCGGGTGAAGGGTTGGCCGGTGCGCTGGAGGCATCATCGGCCAGCTCCATCACGTAGTAGAAGTAACCAGAAGTGACCGGCCTGCTCGTTGAGGCCCACTTGCAAAATGTCCACCAGGCCCGGATGCGAGCGAGAGACCGGCTCGAATCGGCAGATGCCATCAAACTCGCGCTGGTAAGCGCGCTTGTCCGGGAGGGCGTCGTGATAGACCACTTTGACGGCGCGCCAGGTGCCCAGGGCGTTGCGGGCCAGCCACACCTCACCGAAGCTGCCGCAGCCGATGCAGCGGAGCAGTTGATGATCGGGTATCTGCGGCGTGGGCGGGCGCAACAATGCTGCCCGGACAGCCACAGCGTCAGGCCTTGAGCCATCGGGAAGCATGGGCTCCTTGTAAACGACCCTGGCCAGCTCAACCAGCAAAAACTTCCATCCGCTCTCCCGTGAGGTGCCTCTGGGTAATTGCAGGCTGGTCCCTTTGCTTTCTTTGCTTCTGCGAATCTGGTCGACTGGATTGGCGCAGGACTGCGCCGAGCCATCCGACCGGATCGATCTGGACGGAACGGCTGTGCTGAAACACCATCGAGCCGCCAAGAGCGCAGAGATAGAAACTCTAGGATACGAAGGCTTGAGGTTGCTTCGCGTGGTTCGCGGACTCGGTGGTTCAATGGTGGGCAAAGCCTGGGCAGTGGCTTCGGCGGGCCACCGAAACGGACCGGCCAGCGGCCAGTGCTCCCCGTGGTCATTGGGACCTATGGCCAAGCCGCCGAAGGCAGGGTCGATAGGGGGCTACGGATCAGCGTTCTGATGCCGGTCCCAAATGGCCTAAGGGATTGGCGCCTTTTCCAAGGGGCCAATGCATTCTCGGCAGCCGATCAGGAGCGTTGGCGGCGTTTGACTTTGAGCTGGGCGGTGGCGCGGGCCAGAGCGGCCTCGACGCGGGCAGCCTCTTCGTCGGAGAGTTTTTCCTGGCGTCGAGCCTCGGCGCGGCGGCGGGCTTCCTCGGCTGCGGCTTCGTCGATCTGGTCAGCCTGCACGGCCATGTCGGTGAGGATGGACACGCGGTGGGGGGTGATTTCGACGAAACCTTCGCCCACGGCCAAGCAGATTTGGCGGCCGGCCTTGTAGGCCACAACTTCGCCCGGGACAATCTGCGTCATCAACGGCACGTGCATGGGGTAGATGCCCAGTTCGCCTTCGATGCCGGGCAAGACCACCATCTCCACCTCGTCGGAGAATCCCACCGACTCGGGTGTGACGATTTCCAATTTGAGTGTGGCAGGCATGGGGTGGTGTCGGGTTCTGTAGCTGGACGGCTTTAGGCTAGGCGCGACCGCCCTAAACCGACTCGGGCCACATCGGCTCTGGGCTAGCTTTCGTAAATTTCGTCGATGGTGCCTTTCATGTAGAAGTTGCCTTCGGGCACGTCGTCGTGTTTGCCTTCAAGGATTTCTTTGAACCCTCGGACGGTTTCGGCCAGGGGCACTTGTTTGCCGGGTCGTCCGGTGAACACTTCAGCCACCGAAAAGGGTTGGCTGAGGAAGCGCTGGATCTTGCGGGCGCGATACACCGTGAGTTTGTCTTCGGGGCTGAGCTCGTCCATGCCCAGGATTGCGATGATATCTTGGAGGTCTTTGTAGCGTTGGAGCACCCGCTGCACTCCGCGGGCCACCTCGTAATGTTCCTGGCCGACAATTTCGGGGGCCAACGCGCGCGAGGTGGAGGCCAGCGGATCTACCGCGGGGTAAATGCCCAGCTCAGCAATCGAGCGCTCCAGCACGATAGTGGCATCCAGATGGGCGAAGGTCGTGGCTGGCGCCGGGTCAGTCAGGTCATCCGCCGGCACATAAATGGCTTGGAAACTGGTGATGGAGCCTTTCTTGGTGGAGGTAATTCGCTCTTGGAGATCGCCCATTTCAGCCGCCAGGGTGGGCTGGTAACCCACCGCGCTGGGAATCCGACCCAGCAAGGCTGAGACTTCCGAACCGGCTTGAGAGAACCGGAAGATGTTGTCGATAAACAGCAGCACGTCTTGGTTCTTTTCGTCTCGGAAGTATTCCGTGATGGCCAAGCCCGATAGCCCCACTCGCAGCCGGGCGCCGGGCGGCTCATTCATCTGGCCATAGACCAGGGCGATCTTGGACTTGCTGAGGTCTTTGAGGTTGATGACGCCCGCTTCGCACATTTCGTGGTAAAGATCGTTGCCTTCCCGGGTCCGCTCGCCCACCCCAGCAAAGACCGACACCCCGCCGTGTAGCTTGGCAATGTTGTTAATCAGTTCCATGATCACCACCGTTTTGCCCACGCCAGCCCCGCCAAACGCGCCTACTTTGCCGCCTTTGAGGAAGGGGCAGATCAGGTCAATGACCTTGATGCCGGTGACCAGCACCTGGGGGGTGGTGGATTGCTCGATCAACGGCGGGGGCGGTCGGTGAATGGGATAGCGTTTCTCGGCCTGGATCGGGCCGCGCTCGTCCACCGGTTCACCCACCACATTGAGCACGCGGCCTAGCACCTGTTCGCCCACGGGCACCGTGATGGGGCCGCCAGTGTCCACGACTTCCATGCCGCGTTTGAGGCCGTCGGTAGTGGACATGGCAATGGTGCGGACCCACTTGTCGCCCAAGTGCTGCTGCACTTCCAGGGTGAGCTTAGTGGGGCCATGGAAGGGCAGGTTGTATTCGACCGTCAGCGCGTTGTACAGGGCCGGCAGTTGGTCGGGGAACTCGACGTCCACGACCGGGCCGATGATTTGAACAATCTTGCCTTTGTTCATGGTTTTATTGGCTCAGTGCCATCTGGGCGGTAGTGATCTCCAGCAATTCCTTGGTGATGCCGGCCTGGCGCATCTTGTTGTATTCGAGCGTCATGTCGGCGATCAGTTGGTTGGCATTTTCAGTGGCGTTTTTCATGGCCACCATCCGAGCGCTCTGTTCGCTGGCTTTGGCTTCCAGCAACACGTGGTACATGACGAAATTCAGCACATGCGGCAGGAGCGCGCCCAGGACTGCCGCTGGGCTGGGTTCGAACAAAAACTCGGTCAACGTTTCATCGGGTCGCGCGTCAATGGCGGCCTCGGCCCCGGGCCGGCTCTCGGGCTCGACCAGCCCGACCTCAGCCAGCGGCAGATACGTCAGCAACACCGGGCGTTGGGTGAGGGTGTTGATGAACCGGGTAAACAACACGTCCACCCGATCCACGTCACCCTTCAGGAACAGCTCTTGGGCCATCTTGGCGATGGCTCGGGCCTCGGCAAACTGCGGGGTGTCATGGTAGGTAAACTCGGCGGCCAGATGGCGGCGTGTGCGTGCGATGAACTGGGCGCCTTTGCGACCTGCGGCGATGAAGATGGTCGTGGCCGGGTCCAGTTTAGCGGCCTCGCGGAACAAGTTACTATTGAGCGGGCCGCAGAGGCCTTTGTCGGTGCTGACCAGCACCACAGCTCGTTTCCGGACCGGGCGCACTTCCAACAGTGGGTGAGTAAATTCGCCTGCATGCGTGGCCAGCTCGCGTTCCAGGCGCATCAACAGCCGCGCGTAGGGGCGGCCTGCCAAGGCCGCCAATTGCGCTTTGCGCATCTTGGACGAGGCCACCATCTGCATGGCCCGGGTGATTTGGGCTGTGGCCCGGATGGATTTGATGCGGCGGCGGATGTCGCGCAGGCTAGCCATGCGAGCTTCTAGCGGTAGGTTTGCTTGAACTCGGTGACAGCCGCCTTCAAGGCGGCATTCAGTTCATCCGTCAAGGCTTTCTCCTGGCGAATGCGCTTGAGCAGGTCGGCCTTCCGACTGGTCAAGAAGTCGGTGAGCTTGTTCTGGAAATCTTTGACTTTCTCGACCGGCACATCCTCCAGGAAGTTGTTTTGCGCAGCCCACAACACCGCTACTTGGATCTCGACTGGGATGGGCTGGTATTGGGGTTGTTTGAACAGCTCGACGATGCGTTTGCCCCGCTCAAGCTGCGCCTGGGTCTTGGCATCCAGCTCCGAGCCAAACTGCGCAAAGGCAGCCAACTCCCGGAACTGCGCCAGCTCCAGCTTGATGCGGCCAGCCACTTGTTTCATGGCCTTGATTTGGGCGGCGGAGCCGACGCGCGACACCGAGATGCCCACCGAGATGGCGGGTCGAATACCTTGGTAGAACAGGTCAGTCTCCAGAAAGATCTGGCCGTCCGTGATGGAAATGACGTTGGTGGGGATGTAGGCGGCCACGTCGCCGGCCTGAGTCTCGATGATGGGCAAGGCCGTCAGGGAACCGTTGCCGTATTTTTCGTTAAGCCGAGCCGCCCGTTCCAGCAACCGGCTGTGCAGGTAGAACACGTCGCCTGGGTAAGCCTCACGCCCGGAGGGCCGCTTGAGCACCAGCGACACTTGCCGATAGGCCACGGCGTGCTTGGACAAATCGTCGTAGATGATTAGCGCGTCCATGCCGTTGTCCATGAACCACTCGCCCATGGCACAGCCGGCAAACGGCGCCAGATACTGGTTGGTGGCTGAGTCGGAGGCCGAAGCCACCACCACAATGGTGTAGGGCATGGCGCCGTGCCGCTCCAGTTCGGCAATCACCCGGGCCACACTGGACTGCTTCTGCCCCACTGCCACGTAAATGCAGTAGAGCGGTCGATACTCGGTGTCGCCCGCCTCTTCAGCTTCACGGTTGAGCCGAGCGTTGTTGATGATGGTATCGATACAGAGGGTGGTTTTGCCTGTGGACCGGTCGCCGATGATCAGCTCACGTTGGCCACGGCCAATGGGAATCATGGCATCGATGGCCATGATGCCCGTTTGGACTGGTTGATTGACTGACCGGCGCTTGATAATGCCCGGGGCAATCTTTTCCACCGGGTAGGTGGCCTCAGCTCGGATGGGGCCCTTGCCATCCAGCGGCTGGCCCAGGGCATTGACCACCCGACCCAGCAGCGCCTTACCCACCGGCACGGACAACAGGCGGCCTGTGGTGCGGACCTCCTGACCTTCGCGGATGCCGAGGTAGTTGCCCAAGATGATGGCGCCCACCTCGGTTTCCTCCAGGTTCAGCGCCAGGCCCATCACGCCGTTGCCAAAGTCCAACATCTCGTTGTACATGCAGTCGGCCAAGCCCTCGATCTTGGCCACTCCATCGGAGACCTCGCGCACCACGCCGACGTTTTGGCGGGTCAACTGGGTCTTGAGATTGGCAATCTGGGTTTCGATTTCCTGAACGATATTGCTCATAAGTCGATCGGTTTACTGCCACGTCCTTTAGCAGCACAGGGCTTCGCGCTTCACAAGCTTTGCTGCAGGGCTTCTAGCCGCGCCCGAATCGAGCCGTCATATACGTCGCTGCCCACCTGCACGCGCAGCCCGCCCAACAGGGCTGGGTTGGTGTGAAACTGGACGAACAGGCCCGGGCCGTAGCGCCGCTGCAAGGCCGCCTGTAAGGCCGTCTGCTGCGGCGGGGCCAGCTCAACGGCGCTCTGGATGCGGGCGGTGCGGCGGTCCACCTCCAGCTTCACTAGGCGCCGGAAATGAACCAAGATGCCCAGGTAACCTCGCGGCCGTTGCGTCACCAACTGCTGCACCACGGCCCGCACCTTGTCCAGGTCCAGCACCCCATCGGTGCGGCAGCTCTGGAACAACTCTCGGGCTTGGCGGCGAGCGAGACGACTGACTTTCACAGGCCGGATCCAGCTACGGCGGTGGGCTAAGCCGCCAGTTCGCGCTGAGCCTCTTCCACCAGGCGCTGGTGGTCGGCTGGGGTGAGGATCTTGCCAGTGACCTTGGCGGTGGTTTGCACCACCAGCCGGCCAATCTCCCGCCGTAACTCAGCCAACATGCGGGCGTGTTCCAGGGTAGCCGCTTCGCGCGCCCGGTCCATGATTTGCTGGGCGGCGGCGATGGCGCGTTGGGTTTCCTGCTCTTGGAGTCGAGCTGCAGCGGCCCGGGCTTCTTGGATGAGCTGCTCGGCTTGGGCGTTGGCCTGCTGGAGGATCTCTTGGCGGGCGGCCTCGACCCGGGCCAGCTCCAGCTTGATTTTCTCGGCATTGGCCAGGCTTTCGGCGATGCGCTGCCGGCGCTCGTCCAAGGTGCGCAGGATAGGCTTGTAAGCGAACCGGTGCAGCAACAGCGCCACCAGTAGGAAACTGATCGTCTGGGCAATCAAGTGGGGCCAATCCACGCCAAATTGCCGGGCGGTGTCCCCAAGGATGTCAGCCAACAAGAACCAACTCATAGGCAAATCCAAGACCGGCCCGGCGCAGGTCCGGTCCACGGCCTGCGCCGGACCGCAGGTGTGTTCTCAGCCGCGTTTACCGAGCGGGCCACGGGCTGGTCGCCAAGAAGATGGCGAAGAACACGATCCCTTCTGCAAAGGCGATGGCCAGAATGGACTGCACCAAGATTCGGGTGGCAGCTCCCGGGTTCCGAGCCACCCCTTCGCAGGCTTTCATACCGATGATGCCCACCGCAGTGGCTGACCCGATAGCCGCAGCAGCCACATGCAGGTTACCGGACAACTCGGCTAGCATTGGTATTAGCATAACGTGGTTCCTTTCTTCTGCTCAACGGCCCTCGCAGTCATGGCCACGATCCGGCCGTTGAAAACCGTCAAAGCTGGCGCGGGCCAAGATCGGGGCTGGAGCCGCGATCTGCACCGCCGTTCCCAGTCCCAGCTCGCCCCTGGCCGCGGTCCTGGGCAGTTGGGCTTAGGCATGAGCTTCACTGCCGCCCTCCTCATGCGTGCAAATCACCAGCGTAAACACGCTGGTCAACAACATGAACACCAGCGCTTGCACCAGGCCCACCAAAACTTCCAACAAGTAAAAGGGCACTGGCATCAGCCAGCTCAGCGCCGGCATCACGTTCATCATCGCCTCCAACATGTTCTCGCCGGCAAAAATATTGCCGTACAGACGGAAGCTCAACGAGACCGGCCGGAACAGGATTGAAATAACCTCCAACAAGCCCACCGCCACAAACACCGGGATAAGCAGAATCTTCACCAAACCGGACAGCTCACCCTTGGGGCCGAACAGGTGCAGGACAAACCCCACCGGGCCATTGACTTGCAACGCCCACGCCGTCCAGGCAGCGAAAAACACCAACGCCATCGCCAGGGTCATGTTCAGATCGGCATTGGCTCCCCGCAACAGCGGCTCCTCAACCACAAACCCCTCGGGCGTTTGCCGGCCCCACCCGATGGTCCCCACCCCGGGCACCAAGCCGAACCAGTTGCAGAACAAGATGAAAATGAAAATCGTAGCGAAGAACCAAAACGTCTTGCGCGCCAACGTGCGGCCCATGATCCCTTCCAGAAAATCATACAGCAGCTCCACCAGCCATTCCCAGAAGTTCTGCAGCCCGGCTGGCACCTCCTGCATCCGCCGCAACGCCAGCCGCGCAAACACAATGACGCCAATTGCCACTACCCAAGTGACCACCATCGAGTTGGTCACCGGCAACGGACCGATCCGCACCCCCGGCAACCGGACCGCTGCCTGCGGCAAGCCATGATGCGCCCCGGCCGCAGCCTGGGCTTGCTCATGCCCCGGCTCAGCCTCCACAGGCTCAGCAGCCGCCAACCTGACGGTTCCGATCCCCAGGCTCATGGCGGCTATAGCCGCTGCAATTTGAATCATCCGACGCATCATGCGCGCTGCGCTAGTCCAGCCTCAGCTTGTCCCGGCCCGCCATCCAAATGGCGGAGCGCGGCAGCATGGCCAACCGGGCCCGTTCTCACAAGCTTTTTCCGTGCCGCCCCCGGTCAAATGGCGCGTGGCATTTTCTTGCTCCCCGCCGCCCCAGGTCGGCAGGCCTAGCTGACGTGGCAGATCATTCCGCCGACTCACCGTCGGCGGCTACTTCTTTCTGGCCTGCCGACTGGGAATCGGCGATACCGCCGATTGGGCAAGCTGCTCAACAGGGGTGCCTTGCCTGGGGTGGGTGCGGGGTGGGGGTAGGAGCTCGCCCGCAAAAAAAAAGTTGGTGGTAGGAGAAGGATTCGAACCTTCGAAGGCATAAAGCCAGCAGATTTACAGTCTGCCCTCGTTGACCGCTTGAGTATCCTACCACCCAACTAGCGGCTGGCTTAAATATGCCGACTGCTGCCCGGATTTGTCAACCCCTCAGGCGGAGGCCCAAAGGCTCGCGGTGGCTGTATCGTTCCTTTCGGCGCCGGTCTTGGGGAGATCGGTCGGCTACGTCCATGCAGCCCCGCCCAAATCCCGATCGCAGCGCGCCCAAAGGCAGGCCCAACCGCATAGCGGTCTGGCCCCAGCCCAGCCCGGGGCGGGCTGAATTCGGCCTGCGCTACAGCGTCGAAAGTCTCAGAGGGTTGCGCTGCTGTGGGGCGCGTTCGCAGGGAAACGCGACAGCCAGAAATCTTGAACAATGGTGCTGGCGGGCGTTTAATGGCCTTGTGCAAAGTCGCGTCATTGCCATCGCCAATCAAAAGGGCGGGGTGGGCAAAACCACCACGGCAGTCAATTTGGCTGCCTGCCTGGCGGCGGTGGGCAGACGGGTTTTGTTGTTCGACCTGGACCCGCAAGCCAACGCGACCAGTGGGCTGGGCCTGAACAAGGTCGAAGGCGCCAGCGCGTATCGGGTCTTGCTGGGCGAAGGGAGTTTGCTGGACAAGGTGCAGGCTACAGCCTACGACCGGCTAGCGATTGTCCCCAGCGAACTGGACCTGTGCGGCGCGGAGTTGGAGCTGGCGCGGCTGGATCGGCACTTGCACCGAGCGGCCATGGCACTTGAACCGGTGCTGGCCAGCGGTCGGTTCGACCTGGTGGTCATCGACTGTCCGCCTTCGCTGGGTGTGCTGACGCTGAATGCCTTTGCGGCGGCAGACCATGTGGTGGTGCCGCTGCAGTGCGAATACTACGCCTTGGAAGGCCTCTCAACACTGCAACGGCTCATTACACAGGTGCGCGAGACCGGCATCAATCCCAGGCTGCAGGTGTTGGGGGTGCTCATGACCATGTTCGATGGGCGCACCCGGCTATCGCACCAGGTGCTCAGCGAGGTGCGCCAGCATTTCGGGCCGCTGGTGTTCGAGACGGTCATCCCCCGCACCACGCGCCTGGCTGAGGCCCCCAGCTTTGGCCAGCCCATCATTTACTACGACAAATACAGTGCTGCGGCGGCCGCCTACGAGGTGCTGGCTCAAGAACTGTTGGCGCGGTTGGAACGCCAGGCCAACCCCATGGCAATGACGTTTGCGTCTGGACCAGAAAGTGGGCAAGTTCCCTTTGGAACCGACGGGCCCGGCCAGGTCGGCCTGGGCTGAGGTCCAAGGCATGTAGAACCTAAACCGCGATTGAGACTATGCCGCAAGCCATAATGGATCCGGAGCAAGTCCGGAGATTTGCTGAGGAATTGAAACGGTTCAACATCGATCTCCAGAACCGGATGGCCGCGTTACAGGCGCGCTTTGCCGCTCTGGGGGACACCTGGCAAGACCAGGAACACCTCAAGTTCGCCGAAGAGTTCAAACAGACGCTCAAGGCGCTGAAAAAATTTGTCGAGGTGTCCAATCAACATACCCCCTTCCTGCTGCGCAAGGCCCAGCGGATCGAGGAGTATCTGAACCAACGTTAAGCCATGGCAGAACGCGCTCACGTCAGCTCGGTCGAGGCCCTGGAGTCGTTCCGCTCCAGCTTGATCGTGTATTTGAGCAAGGCGCGTCCGGCTCTGGAAGAGATCAGCACCGAGCTGACTCGCGTCAAGCTATGGCTCGAAAACGAGCAACGGGCCAAGCTGGAGGCCCAGCTCCGCCGCCAGATGAAGGTGTTGGAGCAGGCCCAAGCCGCGTTGTTCAGCGCTCGGGTGTCGAATTTGCGCCAGGAAAACACCGCCGAGTTGCTTGCCGTGCAGAAAGCTCGGCGTGCGGTTGAAGAGACCGAGCAGAAACTGCGCATGGTCAAGAAATGGAGCCGCGAGTTCGAAAGCCATGTGGACCCGCTGGTGCGGGACTTGACCAAGCTGCACAATTTCTTGACCACCGATATGGCCGGGGCGGTGGCTTACCTGGCGCAGGCGGTCAAGACCTTGGACGCCTACGCTGGCTTGGCGCCACCATCGGCACCTAGCAGCCCCGCTAGCCCCACCAGCCCGCGGCCTGCCGATACCCAAGCGGCTCAAACTGGCTCCGCCACTGACGCACCAGCGTCCCAACCCGGCTCGGCCAGCTCAAACTCGGGTAACCCACCATGAGCTTGCGCGCTAACGGTTCGAAACTCCAGGCCGTCACTCGCGAGCTGGCCAATCAGTGGCAGCTCACGCGCGAATCCTGGCGTGACGTCAAGAGCCTCGAATTCGAGCAGAAGTACATCGCCGAACTGTTGGCGGGGGTGGATCGGGCGTTGACTGTGATCGAGCAACTGGACCGGATCATCGCCAAGATCCGAAGCGACTGTGAGTAAGCTGCTGGGAGTGAATCAGACGCTGGAGTTGGTACGGCGCCTCCAAACCGCCGTGAGCGACGCGGTGGCGCGCGAACAAAAACTCCAGCACGCCCTGCGGCTGAAACTGTCGCTGGCCCGGCATCAACTGGAAGATGCATTGGCGGCTGAGGAGGCTCGGTTAGCCGAGGCCATGGCTCAAGCTGAAGCTGAGTGGGCAGCCCGCCGTCAAGCCCTCGAACAACGCTGCCAACGCCGCCGCGCCCGCATCAGCCGCGCCCGGCACGCAGTCCAGCGCATGGCCCGGGAACGGATCGACCTGGAAGAAGGTCGCCAGAAATACGCCGTCCAGAAAGGCCTGCTGGACCTGGAGAAAAACCGCAAGGCCGAGCTGGCCGCCAACGACGCCCGTTACCAACAATTCAATGCCCAACTCCAAGAAGCCTGGCAGAGGTTCATCGCGCTGGAGAGTCAAGCGCGCCGGATTTGCCGGGGCTACAAGCGCTTCCTAGAGCTGTTGGCCAGTCCGGTTGAGCTGGGCGATTTTGCCCCGCCGCAAGACGAATATCAGGGGCTAGAGGCGCTGCAGACGCTGGCCGCCACCAGCAGCCAAACCGTGGCCCGTTTGGGCCGGCTGCCTGGTCCGGCGCTGTTCAAGTATGTGCCTGTGTGGTTGTTGGGCTTGCTGTGGGCGGTAATGGTGGGCGGGCTAGCCTTTGGTTTACAGTGGTTGGGCGTGCCGACGGTTTCCTATGGGCATGCTGCGCTTGCCGGGCTGGTGGGCTGGGGCCTGCTGGCGCTGCTGTACCAGCTTGGCCGACACCAAGGACAGCCTTTGGTCCGGCAGATTGCCCAAGCGCTTGAACAAGCGCGTCGTCTGCAAGCCGCCTGCTCGGAACAGGCCACCGAGCGGCATGCCCAGGAACTGACCCGCATTGAGCAGCAAGCCGAACTTCAGCGCCAGGCCCTCAACCAGCAATGGGAGGCCGCCGTGGCCGAAGCCGAACAGCGGCGTGCTACGTGGCCGCAGATGATGGAGCAGAAGGCCGCTTGGGTGGCAGCGCATCACGAGGAATTGGCCCGGGCCAGGCTCCAGCAGCTCGAACAGGACCGGGCTGCCGCGCTGGAAGCGCTCCGGGCCGAATCCCAAGCCCGCAAACAGCAGCTCATCCAAGCGGCCCAGCGCGATCAGGCTCGATGTGAAGCGGAGCACCAAACGCAATGGGAACCGCTGCGGGCCGAGTGGGAGAACCAATTGAAGCCCATTTACCAACAGCTTGAGTCGCTCCGAACCGAAGCGGCGGCGCTGTTTCCACCCTGGGAGCCGGCCCGGTGGGCTGATTGGGCGCCTCCCGCTCAGTTTGCCCATGCGGTCCAGTTTGGCCACCTGCAGGTGGATGTGCCCACACTGGCCGGGGCATTGCCTCAAGACAGCCGCTTGGTGTTGCCTGGGCCGGACCGGTTTGTGGTGCCGCTGTTGCTGACGCACCCGGACCAGGGCTCGATCTTATTCGAGACCGGCCAGGCTGGACGCGACGCGGCCTTGGCTGCACTGAACAACATTGTCTTACGGCTGCTGGCAGTGGCGCCGCCAGGCCGGCTGAGCTTTACGATCGTTGACCCGGTGGGCTTGGGGCAGAGCTTCTCGGGCATCATGCATCTGGCTGACTATGCCGAGTTCCTCATCAACAGCCGTATCTGGACTCAGCCCAACCAGATCGAGCAACGGCTGGCCGAGCTGAACGAGCACATGGAAAAAGTCATCCAGATGTATCTGCGCAATGAATACGCTACCATCGTTGAATACAACGAGCAGGCGGGCAACATCGCCGAGAAATACCATTTCCTGGTCGTGGCGGATTTTCCGGTGAACTTCACTGACGCAGCCGCCAAACGGCTGCTGAGCATTGCCACCAGTGGCGCCCGCTGCGGCGTGTTTACCCTTATCCATTGGGACCGACGCCAACCGTTGCCGCAAGACTTCACCATCGAGGACCTCCGCAAAAGCAGCGTGTGCCTGGTCAGCCGCGGCAATCAATTCGTGATAGCCGGTCAACCCGAGCCGGGCACCCAAATGCGACTGGAAAGCCCGCCTCAGCCCGAGTTCGCCATCGAGTTCATCCATCGAGTTGGGCTGGCTAGCCGCGATTCCAACCGCATCGAGGTGCCGTTTGTGCACGTGGCACCTTCTGAGGCGGAGATGTGGAGCTTGGATACCACAGCCGAACTGCGGGTGCCCATTGGCCGTACCGGCGCGACCAAGCTGCAGCATTTGGCCATCGGTAAAGGCACCCGCCAACACGCCTTGGTGGCGGGCAAGACCGGCTCGGGCAAGTCCACCCTCTTCCACGTCATCATCACCAACCTTTGCCTATGGTGTAGCCCTGAGCAGGTGGAGTTTTACTTGATCGACTTCAAGAAGGGCGTCGAGTTCAAGTGCTACGCCACGCATCAGTTGCCTCACGCCCGGGTGGTGGCCATCGAGAGTGACCGTGAATTTGGGCTGAGCGTCTTGCAGCGGGTGGACGAGGAACTGAAACGGCGGGGCGAACTGTTCCGGCGTTGGGGCGTGCAGGATCTGCCCGGCTACAAACGGGCTGGCGGCACCGAGCCATTGCCGCGCACGCTGTTGATTATCGACGAGTTCCAAGAGTTCTTTGTCGAGGACGACAAGATCGCCCAGACCGCCTCGTTACTTTTGGATCGGCTGGTGCGGCAGGGCCGTGCTTTTGGGATTCATGTGATGCTAGGGTCCCAAACCCTGGGTGGCGCTTACACAGTGGCGCGGACCACCTTGGGCCAAATGGTCATCCGCATCGCCCTCCAATGCAATGAAGCCGATGCTTATCTGATCATGGACGATAGCAACCCAGCGCCGCGCCTGTTGTCCCGCCCCGGCGAAGCCATCTACAACGACACCGCCGGTAGCCTGGAAGGCAACAGCCCGTTCCAAGTGGTATGGTTGCCTGATGACGAGCGCGACCAGTGGCTTGCCAAAGTCCAACAGCGCGCCAAGCAACTGGGGAAACACTATCCGCCGCCCATTGTTTTCGAAGGCAACGCACCGGCGGATGTGCGCGAGAACCTCGAGTTGCAGCGATTGCTGGAAGCGCCGCAGATCAACCCGGCAGCAGTGCCGCGCATCTGGCTGGGTGCACCCAACTCGATCAAAGGCCCAACTGAAGCGGTCTTTTACCGTCAAAGCGGCAATAACCTGCTCATTGTAGGCCAACGGGATGAGGCGGTGTTGGCCATTTTGACCGTCGGGCTGGTGAGCTTGTCGGCCCAGTATCCGCGCGGGGCGATCCGGTTTGTGTGGGTGGACAGCACCCCGCCCGGCACACCGCAGCGGGCGTTCTTGGACAAGGTGCTACAGATCATCCCGCATCCCATCACAGTGCCCAAGCCGACCGAACTGCCGGAGGTCATGACCAGCTTGGCAGCCGAACTGAAGCAACGCACCGAGGACCCACGCGCTGGCGAGGCGCCCCCGGTGTTCCTGTTCATTCAGGGCCTGCAGAAGTTCGGTAAGCTCCGCTACGAGGAAGACTTCGGCTTTTCGACCGACGAGAGCGACAAGGCCGCCAATCCGGGTGCGCAACTCAATAGCCTCATTTGCGACGGGCCCAGCCTGGGCCTGCACACCATCGTCAGTTGCGACACCTACAACAACGTCAACCGCTTCCTCAGCAAAAAGGCCCTCAGCGAGTTCGAGATGCGCGTGCTGTTCCAAATGAGCGCTAACGATTCGGCCAGCCTCATCGACTCGCCCCGCGCCAGCACCTTGGGCCTGCACCGGGCGCTGTTCTACAACGAGCAACAGGGTTATCTGGAAACCTTCCGACCGTATGCCCTGCCCAGCAACGACTGGATCCAAGAAGCCGCGCGGCACCTGGCTCGCTTGGTCCAGTAAGCGCTGGCGCCGCGGCGTGCCGTGACCTCGCCCCTCCCACAACACCGCATGGACCAGCATCGGCAGCTTGAAGCAAACAACGTGGGCTACGCCGCAATCCTCGGGCAGCGCACCATCAATAGGCCCGATTCAATCGGCAGCAGCTCGGTGCCCCGGCCAAGTAGAACCCAAACCGGCCCAAGGCCCGGCCAGCCCCGAGCGGCGCTATGATCACGTTCTCCAATCCAATCTTGCTAGGCGGCTTGGCGGCGGTGGCGCTGCCGATCCTGATCCATCTACTGCATCGGCAGCGGTTCAAGCGGGTGGTCTGGGCTGCCATGCGCTTTTTGCAGGTAAGCCTCCAACGGAACCAGCGCCGGATGCGCTTGGAAGACCTGCTGCTGGTGGTGTTGCGGTGTGTGTTGGTTGCCCTGTTGGCGTTGGCGTTGGCGCGGCCTAGCTTGCGGTCTGAAACGTCCGGCTTGTTCGGGCCGAGCAAGGTGACCGGCGTGATTCTACTAGACCATTCCCGCAGCATGGGCGTCAGCGACGGTGTCCGAACCCGATTCGACCTAGCTAAGCAGGCGGCTGAGCAGGTGCTGGACGCGCTGCCTGCAGGGTCGGCGGTGGCGCTGTGGTGGGTGTCCGATACAGTGCAGCCGGCCATACCCGAGCCGACGCTGGACTTGAATCTGGTGCGCAAACTGGTGCGGGAGGCGCCTTGGACGGATCGGAGCACCGATCTGTGGCCCGGCTTGCAACGAGCCGTGCATACCCTGCAACGCCGCCTCAGCCCAGCTAAAGCCATTTACCTGATCACAGACGGCCAAGCCCAAGCCTGGCGACACTGGCCTCAGATGCAGCAGTTACTGGAGACGGCCCGGCAGCAGGTCGCCACGCACATCATCCTGGTGGGCGAACCTGAGCTGGCCAACGTGGGTATCAGCAACCTGCAGTTGGCCGGTGGCCTGTGCCCAGTGCGCCAGCCGGTGCGATTCGAGGTGCAGGTCACCAACTACGGCCGAAACGAAGCACGCCACATACCCGTCCGGCTCAGCGTGGATCAAGAGCTGCCGTGCGACGAGTTTACTATCGAGGCGTTGCCCGGCGGTGCATCCCAATCGGTGGCTCTGTTTGCTCGGCTGTCCAGCTCCGGCTTCCACGCCGTGACCGCGCGCATACCATCTGACCGTCTGCCGGCCGACGACGTGCGCACCTTGGCCGTTCGCGCAATTCAAGACGTTCGTGTCTTGCTGGTGGACGGTGACCCGGGCAGTGAGCCGCGCTCCAGCGAAACGTTCTTCCTCAGACACGCGCTGGTGCCGGTGCCGCCAGACCGCGCCTCCGACTACTTCATCCGGCCCACGGTGGTGACTGTGCCAGAGCTAGCCCAAGTGCGGTTCGACGATTTCGATGCGGTTATCTTGGCCAATGTAGCTGAGCTGCCCGAAACCGAGCTAGCCGCTCTTGCAGCGTATGTGCGTCGAGGCGGCGGGTTAATGGTGTTCTTGGGTGACCGGATTAACGCAACCTTTTACAACGAAGTGCTCGGCAAGCGTCTGGGACTGTTGCCTGCCGCACTGGGCGATCCCCGGGGCCAAGCCAATCAGCAAGATCAGTTCTTCACCCTCCAAGCCCAGGGATACGAGCACCCCATCGTGACGCTCTGGAACGACCCGGCTGCCGGCACCCTCAGTTCAGCTCGGTTCTATCGCGCTTTCGAGTTGAAGGAGCTTGATCCGACCGGCCCTGCGCCGCGCCCCACACCGACTGCAGCTACCGATGGCCAGACTCAGCCTGAGCCGTTGCAAGCCAGCCGGGGCAACGAGGCCGGTGCGCCGCGGGTCGTTCTGAGGTTTGCCGATGGCACGCTGGCCATGGCCGAACGGGCTTGGGGCCAAGGCCGAGTGATCTTGTTTGCCAGCACTGCCGATACGGCTTGGACCGATCTGCCCGTGCGGCCGGCCTTTGTGCCATTGCTGCATCGGGCTTTGGGCGCCTTGGTCCAACACCAAGACCAGGCGCTGAACCCGCCTGTGGGCGGCTCATTCGCTTGGCATCTGCCCCCGGACTACCTAGACCGCGATGCTTTGGTCTCCAAACCCGGACAACCCAACGCCGTGCGCGACTTGCGCCGCATCGAAATGCTGCAAGGCCGGCCCACGGTCCGCTACGATCAGATTCATTGGGCCGGGCTGTATGAAGTGTCGGTGCCCGACCCGCCGCTGACCCTGCGGTTCGCTGCGCAGGCCGATCCGGCGGAATCCAACTTGGAAGGCCTGTCCCCTGCCCAACTTGAACAGCTTGGCCGCCATGTGACAGTGACGACGTGGAGGCCAGGGGCGGCCTTGCACAGTGCGGCAACTCCAGCAGGCACGCACCTGGACCTTTGGCTGCCGTTGGCCCTAGTGGCCTTGGCGGTGGCAGTGGTCGAGATGTGCCTGGCCCAATGGTTCAGTCGCCCCAAGTAAACGCGCCACTGCTGGACTGGTGGTTGAAAACCAACACCCAGCCTCCGGCCATCTGCTCCACGCCAAAGACACTCACCCCGACCACAAGCTGACCCGGCCCCTAAGCACAAAGCCGAACCCGCCAAGGATGCGCCTGGTGAAAGCGTTCGGACCCACTGGCCCGCCAGACAGCAAAAAGCTACCCGCCCCCCTCCTTCGCCGCTTGCTCTCGATCTCCGTCGGGCAAGGCCACTGCCGCATCCGTGCAGCGCAGACCCTGCCCCCGAACTAGGCCGCCTGAGCCGGGCGCTTGCGCGCGTGCCGGCTGGCCGCCCCAACAGGGCAATCCCCAGCTTCACCCCGCCCGGCAGCGGATGCCGAGCGACTGGCTTGCCCAGGCACTCGAGGCATCTTGCGGCGTGCTGCGGCGCAGATGGCTAGGCAGAAGATCAGGCTTACTACCAGCCAAACCACCGCAATTGTCGCCAAAACCGACATTTGCCATCAGCACGCTAGCACGATGCGTGCCGGTTGGCTACGCAAATCGACACCGCCTATCCAAACGCCCGCGCCGACCCTGCTTGGTTAGCGCCCGGAGGCTGCCCAACGCCAGCCTGCCAGAGCAACCCAAGGTTGCGGTAACCTATTGGCGGGCAGGCTGCTAAGGCTTGTCCATGCAAGGGCCGGTACAACATTTGGACCCTAACCACCTCCCCAGACCGACGATGCAGCTCCGACGTTGCCTCGAGCCAGACGTCGGCTCAGAGACCCTGTTAGCCTCCCTGCAGGATCCGACCCCAGCACAGTGGGCAATTCTTTCTCAGGTCCGGTAACCAACTCGACACATGACTGGCCCTGGTGACCCGCTGCCTGACTGGCTGAGCCTTTTCTCCCACGCGGACCCACAGGCTGGGACACCAAAATGCGGATCGAGCCCCTGCGCTTTGTTGCCACGGCTGCACAGCCTCGAAAGCCTAACACAAGAGCATGCCCCTCAAGTTAGAACACGGCTGCGCCTACATTGCGAACAACCCGAAGCTGCCATGCCCCACAAGCCACCGTAGCGACCCAGCTACCCACAGCGCCGCCACGCTCTGAGCCCACAAGTCCGAAGCACCAAGTCCGAAAGCCAAAACAAATTCAGAGGTCCAAAACGGGCAAAATCCAAAACGGCCACGTAACCGAAGGCCACGGCCGTATCTTACCCAACAGACCGCAGCGGATTGGCCTTGAAGTGCGACATCGGTGCGGAGGGTTGGCTTCCACGTCGGCCCTTCGAGCCACTCGACCCGACTGCTTTGACTTCGAGCCGTGCCGGCCACGGGGTGCGCCGGCCGCTGGCCCTCGGTTTCGGCGGTCCGCCGAACCCACTAACCCAATCTCCAATCGCCCATCTCAAACTTCAAATCTCACCCAGCTCCGAGCTCCAAGCTCCATGCCCCATGCCCCATGGTGCACGCTGGTCTGGTGGGGCACCCGCAGCTTGCTGGAGGCGGCCCGGATGCAGGATTGCTTTGGGCTGCGGCAGCATGAAGCTTTGGGGCCATGTTTTCCATCGGCTTAGCCATGACGTTGCGCCCAGGCGCTTACGAACGCTACAAGGCAGCCCATGATGCGCTGTGGCCCGAGATTGCTGCCAGCATGGCAGATAATCAGGTGAGCATGGCCATTTACCGGGACGGCCAGCGTTTGTTCCTGTTTGCAGCAGCTCCTACCGAGGCTGATTGGATCAAGAGCCGCCAGGCCCCGGCCCTGGCTCGGTGGGATGCGCAGATGGCTCAACTACTGGAGACCGGCCCGGATGGCCGGATTGCCTTCACGCGGCTGGAAAAAGCATTCGGGTTCGGCGCATTCGCATAAGAGTAGGCGCGTGTGTCGAGGCCGGCAGCTCGCCCGCAGACGAGCTGGGCTGGCGTGCCACCCGGTCCTTGAACAGATGGCCACCGGCAGGTTGGCTACCCTTCCTCCACGACTCGTAGCCCCAACAGATGGGCCAGGTGCCGAATGTTCTGGGTCAGGTCGCCGTAATAGGCTACCCGATGCAGCGAGGCGTAGTAGTCTTTGCCGCTGGAGCCCAGGGCGCCTCCACCCCAGTTGAACAGCAGCTTCATGGGGTCTTTGACTTCGGCCACCAACTCGGTGCGACAGCCCCGTTCAGTGCCGGGCGGCACCTCGGGCACCTCGATGATCTTGCCAGTAAACATCAGCAGTGTGTCCAGGTGAATCAGCTTGGTGAAAGTGATGGTCTGGCCCAGTCGGTAATGCACCTCGGGCACAGCGCCACCGCGCAGCTCGGCATGACGGCGCAGCAGATACGGCGCCTCCGGGCCATCGGGTCCTTCCATCTTCAGCGGTGCCGAGCAGTGGGCCAAATGAAACGCCTTGCGCGCCAGGTCCACGCCGGCTGCGTTGCCCAAAAACCCGGCTCGGTTAAACGCGTGCTGAAAGATCAGCATGGTCAAGGCACAGTCCATGTCCCCGTCACAAGCTGCTGGGATGCCCTGGCTGTTGAGGCGCGAAAAACCTAGGCAGGGAAAGCCGCGGGGCAACCACGCCATGCAGGTGCCCACGCACAAGGCGTGGCAGCGGGTGTCGGCTATCAGCCGATCTAGGGCCAGACTAGCCCGAGCCGCTTTCAGCACGTCCTCATGCGTGGGTTCGACCACTTTTTGCGCACGGGCAATCCAGCGCTCGGCTTCAGCCGCTGCAGCCTGAGGGTCAACGGCCGCCAGCACCTCGTCGTAACGGCCATCGGGGATGGTCACCAGCTCGACGCCGAGCCGTTGTTTGACCTTTTGCGGGTCGTAGGACTCAGGCGTCCCTTTGAAAGGCGGCGAGGCCAGCACGCGGCTTTGCCGCAGCAACGGTACCACCCGCAACAGGCTGGTGGCCCGTTCTAGGTCGTCCAGGTCACTGCTGCAAAACAGCGTGAGCCGGTGCCCTTCCTCAAGCCAGCGCGGCACCAGGCACCAATCGTGGCCGCCGATGACCGGGCAGTGAAACACTGCCGCAGGGCGTCGTTGCTCCAACACCACCGGCATCACCCCTTGGCTCAACCCAAAGATACTGGCGCTGATGGCCAGCACCGGCGCATCTGGCCCAGCCTGCTCCAACAGCCGGGCCGTCTGTTCGGCATTACTGGCTTGGCCGATCACCAATTCGACGTTGCCGAGCTTTTGCTCCGCTTCAGCCAAACGCTGCTTGATGGCGTCGAGCTTGGCTTGGGGCAAACCCCAGCTCTGAGCAGCGGGTTTGCCGGCCACCATCACACAGATACGCACCTTGGAGCCAGGCGCTCCAGGCGAGCTGGGCAGCTCGGCCGCTATGCTCAAACGGCTCATCCCTACCGCCGCTCCGGCCAGGACACCGGCCGTAGCCAAAAACTCACGACGCGTACAAAGCTCACACATAGGCTGAACTGTGGCCGCAGCCTAAGGCACTGGAATGCGGTGGCACAAGCCAAACCCCTTGCCCAGCAAAGCGTCAGCACGAAACCAGACCGCACAGACTGCCAGGCCTGCGAGCTCAACTGGCAGTGGCTGCTGCGAAGTGGCATCGCTCTGCACCAATGCGCTCTTGGGCCTTGGTGCTCATCAGCGCAGACACTCGATCTTAAGGAGGCCGGGCCCCAGGGCCCCCGGCACCATTTAGACCTTCGGTAGCTCGTAGCCTTTGCGCCGGGGCCGGTCCAACAACCGGGCTGCCTCGACGTCACCAGGGATGGTCTCACTGGCTGCGTCCCATGCTACGGTGCGCCCGGTCAAGTAAGCAATGTTGGCTAGGTGACAACACACAGTGGCTTGATGACTTTGTTCGAGTGTGACCGGGGGCTTTTGTTTGCCCAACACGCAGTCAATGAACAGCCGTTGCCACGGCCCGTCTTGTTCGCTGGCGTAGGGGTTGGCTGCGTCGAAGTAGGGCTTGCCCGCCATGCGTTCAGCCACCTGGCCCGGACGCCCGTCGTCCCAGATGTGGTAGCCGAACCGGTCCAAGACCATGGTGGCTTTGTTGCCATGAAAACAGATGCCGTGATGATGGGGCCGGTCTTGCACGGTATGCCAGTTGTTGAATCCGCGATACTCGTATTGCATCAGCCAGCCTTCGAAACTCCAACTGACCTGAATGGTGTCGGGTGTGTCGGCCAGATCATCCACGACAAGCTTGCCTCCAGCGCAGCAGACCCTGCTGGGTGCAGTGGCCTGCATGGCCCACAAGATAATGTCGATGTGGTGCACAGCCCAATTGGTCAGCATGCCCCCACCGTAATCGAACCACCACGAATTGTTCAGGCGAGCCGGGTTAAACGGCACCCACGGAGCCGGCCCAAGCCAACGGTCCCAATTCAGTCCAGCCGGTGGCGGGCCATCCGGCGGGCGGCCCACGCGCGAGCCGGTGTTGTGATAGTTCCAGCAGGTCACCAACGCTACCCGGCCCAGGCGTCCGGATCGGATCAGCTCGACGGCCTTCTGATAATGCGGCCCCGCGCGCTGTTGAGTGCCCATCAAGGCAATCACGCCGAATTGTTGAGCGGCCCGCACCATGGCACGGCCTTCGACCACCGTATGCGACAGGGGCTTCTCCACAAACACATGTTTACCCGCCTGACAGGCTTGGATAAACGGCAGCCCGTGCCAATGCTGCGTGGTGGCCAGGATGACCGCGTCCACGTCCTTGCGTTCCAGAATGCGCTCGTATTCAGCGAGCTTGACCGGGCGTTGTGGCTTGGGCTCCTGCGCCAGCAATTTCAAGGCCTCGTCCATGCGCGGCTCGTTCACATCCGACACCGCCACCACCTCGGTAGCAGGATGAGACTTGAACATGGGAATCATCTGCCGTGTCCGCCCGCCACAACCGATGTAAGCAATCCGCACCCGCTGGCTGGGTGGGACTTGAGCTGGGCTCGTTACCAACGCGCCAACCGGCACCACGGCCAGGCTGGTGGTTTTGAGAAACTGACGCCGATTCAGTTGTCGTTGCATACCGCCAGTCTGAAGCCGCGGCTAGGTAAAGTCTAGGCCTGGGGCTGACCAAGCCCAACAACGCGCAACCCAGCCGCATCTGGACTCGGGCCGAGGCAGCAGTGCCAATGCTTACCCAGCCGTAACAGGCAGTTGTAAGAGTCGCTTTCGCCGGCGATAAGACCCAGAATCCCAGCCTGGTCCGGAGCCGGCTTTTCAGCACAGCCATCCTTCAGCAGCATCGAGACGCAAAGGAGGGCGCCATTGGACCAACCGCCAGGGTGAAACCACCGCACGCCAATGCAGGTGCGAACGGCTTAGGGCTTGCCTAGAAGCGAGGCGTAGCGACTGCGCCGGCTTGGCATGGGGCATGGGGCACGGAGCATGGAGCATGGGGATTGGAAGACAGGAGACTGAGGACTTGGAAGACGGGGATGTCGAACCGTAGCCGCCGCCGTAAGGCGGCGGACATCAGCCCAAGGCAAGCGCAGCCTCGTCCACCCCAGGTGCGTTACCACTTGAGCGTGTCGCCCAGGTTCGGTTTGGCCACTGGCAGCCCATAGCGCTGTTCGATGAGCGCACCCAAAGCGTCGCGACCCTTAGCTTCGCCGTGGACCAGCACCACGTGTGGGCGGCAACCAGCCAAGTGGTCAAACCACTGCAGCAGATCGGTCTGGCCGGCATGCGCGCTGAACCCACCCAAGGTGTGGATGCGGGCTTTGACAGCGATCTTTTCGCCGAAAATGGTGACGTGTTTGGCTCCTTCGATCAATTGGCGGCCCAAGGTGCCTTCGCCTTGGTAGCCCACAATGACCACCGCAGTTTCTTTGCGCCACAGGTTCTGCTTGAAGTGGTGGAGGATGCGGCCGCCGGTGCACATGCCGGAGCCGGCCAAGATCATGCACGGGCCGGGCAAATCGTTGAGGGCTTGGGATTCGGCTGCCGTGGGCGTGGGCTTGACGGTGTCCAGGTCGGCCACCAACGGTCGCTCGCGCTGGATGGCTTGGAACTCGGCATCGAACAGCTCCAAGTGTTCGAAGTAAATGCGCGTGGCCTCGATGGCCATCGGGCTATCCACAAACACGGGGAACTTCGGCACGATCCGGTGCCGAAACATCAACGCCATCAGGTAAAGCACCAGTTGAGCTCGGCCCACGGCGAAGGTGGGCACCAAGATTTTGCCCCGGTGCGCCACCGTCTCTTGCACGATGGCCTCGAATTCCGCGACCGTATCGGCCAGGGGCTTGTGGTCGCGGTCTCCATAGGTGCACTCCAGCAAGACCACGTCTGCCTTATCGAACCCGACAGCATCTTGAAGGATCGGCGCGCCGCGTGGCCCCACATCGCCAGAAATGACCACGCATCGGATGGCGCCATTCTGGTCGATTCGCAGTTGGATGCTGGCCGAACCCAACAGGTGCCCAGCCTCCACAAACCGAGCCTGGACCCCGGGCGCCACGGCGGTGGGCTGATCGTAGGGGACAGCTTGGAAGTGCGGTAAGAGCCGTTCGACATCCTCAGCGCTATAGAGCGGAGCCAAGGGCGGTTCATCCGCGCGCTGGCGTTTGCGATTGATCCGGGCGATGTCCTGGGCTTGCACCTTGGCCGAGTCACGCAGGATCAGCGCCGCCAACTCGATGGTCGGCTCGGTAGCCCAGATGCGGCCTGTGTAGCCCCGTTGGATCAGCAGTGGCAGACGACCCGTGTGATCCAAGTGCGCGTGAGTGACCAGCACGGCATCCAGCCGGGCCGGGTCCAGGCCCGCCGGCCAACTATTCCGCTCCTGTCGATGCTCGACGTGTTGGAACAGGCCGAACTCGACAAGCACTCGGGCAGCGCCGGTATCGATCAAGAACGCCGAACCGGTCACTTCACCTGCCGCGCCGTAGAAGGTGATTTGCATAGAGTCAGGTGTGCGGTTGGTTAGCGGGTGGCGTGGGCCGGCCCAAGCGTTGGCCCACACGAATAGGATGGCCCAGCAGAAATTCGGCTACCGGCAGCCGCCGGCCCCCTTCCCGTTGCAGGGTTCGGATGCGTAGGGCCCCAGTCCCGCACGCCACCACCAAGCCCGTCTTGTCGGCCTGTAGCACTTCACCAGGCGCACCCGACAGGCCTTCTACCGGTTCGGCCTCCCAGATGATTAGCCGAAGCAGCGCAGGTGCAGCCGGTCCGGCCTCCGGCAAGCCCGATCCCGAGCTAGCCGCGTGGGCGGCGGTGGATAGGTAAGTGAAAGCTCCGGGCCACGGCACCAAGGCACGCACTCGATTCCATATTGTCCGGGCGGGTTGGGTCCAGTCCACTAACCCGTCTTCCTTAGTGATTTTGCGTGCGTAACTGGCCTCTTGGGCAGGTTGCGGTCGAGGCGCGATTTGACCGCTGACATACTGCGGAATGGTTCGAACCAGCAGCGCTGCACCTACCGTTGCGAGCCGATCATGCAGAGTTTGGGCGGTGTCGGTGGGCTCGATGGCGACCGTTTCCTGCGCCAGGATCGGGCCGGTATCCAGTCCGGCATCCATCTTCATGATGGTCACTCCCGTTTGGGTTTCGTCGTTCAACAGAGCCCACTGGATAGGCGCAGCGCCGCGGTATTTGGGCAGCAGCGACGCATGCACGTTCAAACAACCCCAACGCGGAATTTCTAACAGCGCCGGCGGCAGGATTTGGCCATAAGCCACCACCACGATCAGCTCCGGGGCCATCTGTTGCACCTGGGCCACAAAGCTCGGGTCCCGAGCCTGCTGGGGCTGTAACACGGGCAGACCCAACTGTTGCGCCAGAGCTTTGACCGGCGATGGGGTCAATTCTAGGTGCCGGCCTTTGGGCCGATCCGGCTGCGTTACCACCGCCAGCACCTGGAAATGGTCCGAGGCCCGCAAAGCCGAAAGGCTCGGACAAGCCAGCTCGGCTGTACCCATGAAGATCAGTTTAAGGGCAGGCATTGCGGCGTGCGTCCATCCAGCCGGCCCGACCCAGCCGGCTGGGTCGGCCGACTTCAGGCATCTTTGTGCCGGACTCGGATTTCGCGGATCTCCGTGAAAGGAATAATGATCTCGTCACTGGCGGTTCCCTTTTGAACCAGGAACGACACTTCGTTCGGCATCACCCGCGCAATCCGGTTGCTGACCACAGTGCCGCGGAGCGAATGCACTTCCATGACCATGTCCCGCTCAGCCTCACCTGGCACGGCCTTCATGAAACCGGCCAGCTTGGTCTCGAAAAAGCGGCGGTTAAAGGTGTATTGCCCGCGCACGTAAATTTGAGGCGGTGCATGAGCCGGCGCGCCAGGGGCTGGAGTGACCGCCTCAGCCTCGGCGGCTGCGCTCTGGCCGGGCAGATGATAGACCTGCGTCGCGGCAGCCTCCACGGCTGGCGATACCGCCGGGGCTTCGGCCGCCGGCACGCGCGTCGGCATACACAGAAACACAACCTGGGTGGCCACCGGCAGAATCAGCGCCAAGCCACACACCAACAGCCACGGGTAATTCCGGAACAGGGCCACTTCGTAAGCCGCATACAGGTTGGCCGCATACAGCAACACCAAAAACACCAACCCAATCGATCCGGAAAAGATCGCGCCCAACCCAGCTTGAGGATCCGGCCGGGGCAGCCGCGGCGGTTCCCTGTATTTGATCTCGCGGGCGACCTGTTTTTGGGGCTCTTCCTCCTCCGGTTCCAGCAGTGCTTCGATGTATTTCCGGACGTCCTTGCGTTTAGCCAGTTCCTTGAGCGCTTGATCGGTGAACTTGTTCCAAGGCGTCCGGACAAAACTGCCGTCCTCCTTTTGCATGACCAGGCCCTGGGCATCGGCACTGATCACCTTGCCGGTCAGCTCTTGCCCGTCGGTCAACCTGAATGTCTCGGCGCGCCCTTGGGGCAGCCACAGCCCTACCAAGCCCGCCGCCACCCAGCCCATCCACAACCAGCGGCTCATGCGCCTGAGATAACAAAGGTCTGCGTTGGCCGAAAGAAAATTTGACAGGCCTCACACCCATCATCCCTCACACCCGTCAGGGCCGAACCCCGGTCGGTAAACCCAACTCACAAGCCGAAGAAAACCACTGCTCCTCAGCCCAGGACCGCATCCCCTTTTCTTGCCATCCCGCGACCCACGTCAGCCACGGCCGCTTGCCTTGCCCGACCGCATCCACACACCTCAGCTCCGGCCCGCCGGCCACCGCCAAAGGCCTTGACGCACCGAACCACCATGCCACTGGCCGCCAACACCCAAGGACCAAACCCGAAGCCCGAGACAAATCCCAACGCTCCAAACAACGAAACGCAAAAACCCACTCAATCGGAAGCTATTGCACGAGTGCAGGCAACCCAGTCGCCGGCTTGGCTTCGGGTCGCGACGGTCACGGAAGGCACCGGCTGCTGGCTCCTCTGGTTCAACGCCCCGCCAAACCTCACTCCATGCCCCAAGCTCCATGCTCCATGCTCCATGCTCTGCCACCGCAGAATACGCGAACCCCGCGAAGGGATCTGAAGGCCACCTGTCTCCGCGCTCTTCGCGCCTGTGCGGTTAATGAACGCTGCCTCACCTACCCCGGACGCCGCTACGTGTGCCGTGGGCCCATTTACCGCGCCGCGATTGGGCCGCGTCAGCATGGGTAGCACCGGCCGCTGGCCGGTCGGTTTCGGCGGCTCGGCGAAAGCAGCTCCAGCTCCCAGCTTCGAGCTCCGAGCTCCCAACTCCATGCCCCATGCCCACGCTCCATCCATCTGGTTAGGCTGGCGTTTGGGGGGCAGGCCGCCGTGGTGGTAGGGCTTTTTCCTGGGGGGTAGTCAAGGTAAGCTGCGGGCGTGTCGAGTTTGATCGACCGAGTCGAGCAGGCCGTGGCTGCGCACCGGCTCTTAGCCGATGGGCAAGGTGTGCTGGTGGCTGTGTCAGGCGGGGCGGACTCGATGGTGCTGCTGGAGGTGCTGCATCGGCTGGCCCCCGCCCACCGTTGGCGGCTGGTCGTAGCCCACTTCAATCACCGGCTCCGCGGCCGCAGCAGCCAGGCTGATGAACGCTTGGTGCGGCTTCGGGCCCAGGAACTGGGCTTGCGCGTGGTGGTGGGGCAAGCGGATGTACGCGGCTTCAGCCGAAAACATAAGCTGTCGTTGGAGATGGCTGCGCGCCAATTGCGCCATCAGTTCCTGGCCCGCACCGCCCGGCGGCTGGGGCTGGACACGGTGGCTTTGGCGCATCATGCCGATGACCAAGTGGAACTGTTTTTTGTGCGGCTGCTGCGCGGTGCAGGGCCTGAAGGTTTGGCAGGGATGAAATGGCGCAGTCCGTCGCCTGCCGACTCGCGCATCAGCCTGGTCCGACCGCTGTTGGCCTGTGGGAAGGCTGAGTTGGTGCAGTTTGCGCGACGCCACCGGGTGCCATACCGCGAGGACGCCTCGAATGCCGCACGTAGCATGCTGCGGAATCGGGTCCGACACGAGCTACTGCCGTTGCTGGCGCGGCGGTATCAGCCGGCGGTTCGCCGCACCACCTTGCGGTTGATGGAGTTGTTGGGTGCCGAGGCGGAGTTCCTGGCCCAGGCCGCAGCCGCCTGGCTCAGCCGGCGGCGCCGGACTGCGTTTGGGCGACTGCCGGTGGCCTTGCAACGCCAAGTGATCCAACAGCAGTTAATCCGACTAGCGGATGTGCCGGTGGATTTCGATCTGGTTGAACGGCTGCGGACCAACCCAGACAAGCCCCTGACCGTGGCGCCGGGCGTGGCGCTGGTGTGCACAAGCCAAGGCCGAGTCCAGCGCTGCACTACTGTCACCCCAGCTTTCAACCCCAACCAACTTGCAGTGGACCTGAAGGCCACAACACCTGGCCGTTGCTGCTTCGACGGGGTGGAGCTGAGCTGGCGAATCACTGCCCATGCCCCCAAAGCGCCCCCTCCGGCCAATCCAGCCGCTGCGCCCCCAGGCACCGGCCTGCAGCAGGAGTGGTTCGATGCCGACAAGGTCGGCCGCCGCATCGTGCTTCGGCATTGGCAGCCTGGAGACCGGTTCCAACCCATCGGCATGCCCGGGCCGGTGAAGCTGCAGGACTGGTTCACCAACCGGAAGGTGCCGCGTGCCCTTCGTCACCAACTCGTGGTAGCGGCCACTAGCTCCGGCAAGATTTTTTGGGTCGAGGGTCAGCGGATCGGCCACCAGTTCAAGCTGGACAACACCACCCGGCGCCGGCTGGAATGGAGCTGGCGTCGGGGCTAAAGGGGTTTGCGGTGTGGCCCCCGCCGTGGTAGGTTGGGGCAGGATCGAAAGGCAACATGGCCAACGAGAAACAACCGGACAACAGGACACGGAACGGTGACACCAAGGTGCCACCGCATCGATTGATTTTGTGGATGGCCATCTTGGGGATGGTGCCGTTGTTGCTGCTGTTTCGCAACGGCGCCCGACCCGCTGCCGAACCGCTGTCTCAGGCCAGGTTCATCCAGTTGTTTCAGGCCGGCCAAATCAAGGAAGGTGCCATCACTTACGATCCCCAGTCGCCTTTCATTCAGGAGGTGCGAGGCACCTACTACAAAACCGACGCCGAAGGCCGCCCCATCCAGCGAAATGGCAAAGACCTGACCGTGCCGTTTGTAGCCAAGGTGCGGCTGACGGAGAAGCTGGAGAACGAGCTATTGGACAGCGGCCTGTTCCAGGTGCGCCAGCTCAACACCCTGTTTTACGGCCTGCTCTACACGATATTTCCGATCCTGTTGATCGCGTTCTTTGCCTGGTTCTTTATCTTCCGCCAAATCAAGATGGCCGGCAAAGGTGCGTTGAGCTTCGGCAAGAGCAAAGCGCGCCTGCTGACCAAGGAACGCAACAAAGTCACCTTCAAGGACGTGGCCGGGATCGACGAGGCCAAGGAGGAGGTGCAGGAGCTGGTTGAGTTCCTCAAAGACCCTAAAAAGTTTCAAAAGCTCGGTGGCCGCATTCCCAAAGGCATCTTGATGGTGGGCCCCCCTGGGACCGGCAAGACGCTCTTGGCCAAAGCCATTGCCGGTGAAGCCGACGCCGCCTTCTTTAGCATCAGCGGGTCGGATTTTGTGGAGATGTTCGTCGGGGTGGGGGCCAGCCGGGTGCGCGACATGTTCGAGCAGGCGCGCAAGAACACGCCTTGCCTGATCTTCATCGATGAGATCGATGCAGTGGGCCGTAGCCGAGGCCACGGGCTGGGTGGGGGCAACGACGAGCGTGAACAAACCCTCAACGCCCTGCTGGTCGAGATGGACGGGTTCGATACCACCGACGGCATCATCATCATCGCCGCCACCAACCGGCCCGATGTGCTGGACCCGGCTTTGTTGCGTCCAGGCCGATTCGACCGTCAGATCGTGGTCAACCTACCCGACGTGCGCGGGCGGGAAGCCATCCTGCGAGTGCATGCGCGGAATGTGAAGCTGGATCCAGCAGTGGACTTGAGCGTCATTGCCCGAAGCACACCCGGCTATTCGGGGGCCGAGCTGGCCAATTTGCTGAACGAAGCGGCTCTGTTGGCCGCGCGCATGGGCAAGAAAGCCGTCACCATGGCCGAGCTGGAGGAAGCGCGCGACAAGGTCCGCTGGGGCCGCGAACGCCGCAGCCTGGCCATGACCGACGAAGACAAGAAGTGCACTGCCTGGCACGAGGCCGGCCATGCCCTGGTCAACGTGCTGCTGGAGCACGCCCATCCCCTGCACAAAGTCACCATCATCCCGCGTGGCCAGGCCTTAGGGGCAACCATGTCCCTGCCCAAAGACGATGTCTATAACCATAAACGCAAGGAATTGCTCGACACCATCTGCGTCACCATGGCCGGCAGGATTGCTGAGCAGCTTATCTCCGACGACGTCTCCAGTGGCGCCGCCGGGGACATCCAGCAGGCTACTCAGATGGCGCGGGCCATGGTCACTCAGTGGGGCATGAGCGAGAAACTGGGCATGGTCCAATACGGCGACAGCCCCGAATACGTGTTCTTGGGCCGGGACATGATCCGACACAAAGATTACAGCGAACGCACCGCCCAAGAGATCGACGAAGAGGTCAAGCGCATCATCAACGAGCAGTACGAACGGGCCCGGGCGCTCATCCTCCAACACCGGGACAAGCTGGAGCTGATTGCCAACTGCTTGCTGGAATACGAGACGCTGGAAGGGGCCCAAGTGGAGGAGATCGTCCGCACCGGCAAATTCACTCCGCCGCCGCCCGCTGCGGCGACCAAGCCCGTCTTGGCAGCTCCAGCCGGCACGCCCCTGCCGGAGCTGCTCAAGCCCGTTCCACCCAAAATCGGCCCGGGGCTGGGCACACCCGCCCCAGCTACAGCCTAGCCTCGACCCGTACCCCGGTCGGCCACTACAGCAAACACCTTCCAGCTCGATGGCTCAGGGGCACATGGCCGAGTTGAACCTGCCAGACTGCATGGCCTTTGCTCATGTTGCCGCGCATCCTCATCGCCCCGTCCCTGTTGGCTGCTGACTACGGCAAGTTCGCCAGCGAAGTCCAGCGGGCAACCCGCGCCCGGGCTGACTGGCTACACCTGGACATCATGGACGGGCATTTTGTGCCGAACCTGTCGTTCGGGCCGGACTTGGTGCGCGCTTTGAGACCGTTGACCCGCCTGCGGTTTGATGTGCACCTGATGTGCGATCGGCCCGAGATTTTGCTGGAGCCGTTTGCCGAGGCCGGCGCCGACCATCTGACCGTGCACGTGGAGCTGGGCGAGCGAGTAGCGCATCTGCTCTGGAAAATCCGGGCTCTGAAGCGCAAGGTCGGCTTGGCCATCAATCCTCCCACCCCCATCACCCAGGTCCAGCCGTATCTCCGGCAGATTGACCTGTTGCTGGTGATGACGGTGAACCCGGGCTTTGGCGGCCAAGCCTTCATTCACGAAACCGTCCCGAAAATTTTGCAGGCCGACCAGTGGCGACGCACCGCCGGCTTGAACTACCACATTGCAGTGGACGGCGGGATCAACCTGCAGACTGTGGCTGAAGTGGCGCGAGCTGGCGCGGATGTTCTTGTGGCCGGCACAGCCCTGTTTGGTAGCCGCCAAATGAAACGCGCCATCCAAAAGCTGCGCGCTGCAGCTCAAGCCGCCCGCCAGGCCGCACGGCCCGAAGGCACAGAGCCTGCGCGCTCGATGGGGCTCCTGCGCACCGCCACAACCGGTTGAGCCCTACAAGGTTCGGGCAACAGGTATCCGGGCCGCGGCACGGCAGCCGGACGTAAACTGGGCGTCCTTACTCGGTGTATTTGCCGAGGTACTTGCGTTCCTGAGTATCCACCCGCACCACTTCGCCCGGAGCCAAGAACAACGGCACCATGATTTCCAGGCCCGTCTCCAGCTTGGCAGGTTTCCAGGTCGAGTCCGACCCACCCCGGATGGGGGGCGCAGTCTCCACGATCTTCAGGGGCATGCTGGGCGGCAGCACAATATCCAGCAGTTTACCCTCCAGGTGCAGCGTCCGGTATTCCTCGTTTTCTTTGAGGAACCATTTCCGCTCGCCGATCTGATCCGCCGTCAGCACCAGCTCCTCGAACGTCTCGGAATCCAGAAACACGAACCGGTCGCCCTGTTGATAGCTGAACTGGGCCCGGCGATGGACCAACTCGGCCACCGGCAACCGCTCTGTCTCGGTAAAGGATCGTTCGACGATCCGGCCGGTTTTTAAATGCCGCATCCGGGCATGGATCTTGTGTTTGGTCTGGGCCGTGCCGGTGATATGGAGCTCTTCAACGATCTGCGGTGCCCCATCCAGCATCAGCACCATGCCACGTTTCAGTTCTGAGGGTAGGACAGTTTGCATGGCAGCCTTCAGTTTTGTTGCCTCGGACCTGCCCCCACTCTGTATGGCGGGCCAGGAACCTTCAACACCATACCCCAACCCACCTCAACGTCAACACCCGGATTGACCTCCACCGAGTGCACAGGCTGGCGCTGAGGCCTCTGACATCGCATTCAGCGCCGCGGCTTAACCACCGCCGCAGCACGGCCCAGCTTTGCACCCGGCACACGAGCTGCGGGTGCAAGCCACCGGCCGGCTGGTCAACACGTTAACCGAAGTGAAACTGCGGCTCACGCGTCGGCTGTGGCACTTCGGGCAAGCGGGCCGAAGTCCCTTGCTATACTCGGCAATCGAGGCCCTGACCTCGAATGCTTCACCGCATTTCTGGCACACAAATTCGTACGTCTGCATCGCACGACAACCGCTCGATGATCCCGATCAAACTCGATCGGCATCAGCCTGCCAGGCCTCAACCCAGCCTGGCACATCACCCAGCAGATGCCTCCAGCGCATCTTCAGCATCCATCCACCTTCATCGCCCTGGCCCAAACCTACCGCGGCAGTCGGCCAATTCAAACCCCATTTCCCCATCTCGACAGCCGCCCCGGTAATGAGGCCAACTTGGTCTGCGTGTGGAAGTCAACGGTCCCAACTATGCCGAGCAACCGCCCGACACGCCGAACAAGCATCGACAAACCCGGCTGCTAGCCGGTCGGTTTCGCCGGCCCGCAGACCCATTTTTCGTGGTTTGGGGGGCCGCAGGCCAGCAGCCCGAGGCGCTCCATTTGACACGTCCACTGCGCAGACTACTATCACATCAAACCTGGGCTGACGCAAGACGGCGTGAGTCGCCGGGATGGACGTGTTGCGTGGCAGACGTCCGAGGCCGTCGAGTTGAACAACGCGCCTTCCAGCGTCGTAACCAGCTGCCGAACAAACCTGTGACTATGAAATCGATTGACCTGTTGATGCATGAGCACCGCCTGATCGAACGTGGGCTGGCGGTGTTGGGAAACGTGGCTGAACGCCTTCACCGCAACGAACCTGTCCCGACCGAGAAGGTGACAGCGTTATTGGACTTCTTCCGCGTGTTTGCCGATCAGTGTCATCACTGCAAGGAAGAAGGCTTGCTGTTCCCAGAACTGGAGGCTCGGAACATCCCGCGGGAGGGCGGGCCGATCGGGGTCATGCTGTCCGAGCACGACAAAGGCCGCCAGCTCCAGCGTTCCATGCGCGAGCTGGCAAGCCGCCTCGACCATCCCGACAGCCGCGCGCAATTTATCGCGGCTGCCCAGCAGTTCCTTACCTTGCTGCGCGAGCACATCTGGAAAGAGGACAACGTGCTGTTCAGAATGGCTGCGCAGGTGTTGACCGACGGCGAGGACCAGCTCCTTGTGCAACGGTTCCAACAGCACGAGACCGAGCAGGTTGGTGCCAGTGTGCATGAGCGCTACGAGCACCTCATCCACGATCTGGAAGCTGACTTGCTCAAGGGCGCGGCGCAGGCGGCCCCTGCCCCTGGCACGGGCTGTTGCCCGCACTGCGGAGCCTAAACCCCGCTCGGCTCACCCCGTGCCGGAGCGCGGCGGGCCCCCGGCGCCAGCCACGCCGCAACAAGGCCCAAGCCGCGCCCCATGTTTGCTAGCGGGCCGGCCCGAACACACCGGGGTAGCGGCCGATCTGCTCCGTGATGTCTTGGTCGTATCGGATCACCACCACGCGGTATCCCCGAGCCCGTAGCTGGCCTCGGATCGACTCGTCTTGGCTTCGTTGGTGGGGTTGGTCATGCACCGCGCCGTCGCAAAAGACGCAGATGTTGGGCTTGTAGAAAAAGTCCGCTATACAGGGCAGGCCGGCGATGCATTTTTGGGCTTCATCCGGGAGCCGGTGGCCTCCGGCAGCCAGCGCGTCCAGCAAACGCCGCTCAAGCTCCGAGCGCGCATCGGTCAGCGACCTGAGCCAAGCCAAATGTTGTTCCCACGATCGGCCCTCATAGCGCGGCTGGGTGCGGCTCCCCGCTAGATCCAGCAAGACCTGCCGAATTTGCCGCCGGTCCAGCCGCGGCGCTTGGTGTTGATTGTTGAAGCTCAGCAAGCACTCGTAGCAGGCAGCGGTGCAGCCCGGCTTCAAGTCGTTCCCGGCCGCGTCAAAATGGCAGCTTGCCAGGGCTTGTTGCGCCACAGCAGCTAAAGCGCCTTGGTCTTCGACCAAACGCCGCAACACGCCGCTGCCGCCCTCACCCGCTTCGTAAAACAGGATGGCTCGATGTTCTGCCTGCCCCACGCGTTCGGCCTCCAGCTCGCTTTCTTCGAGCTGAAACTCCTGTTCCAGGCCGCGCAACAGCGCGTATTGAAGCGTCAGTTCAACCGTCTCGTCCTGAAGGGCGGCATCCACCAGCTTGACTAGCAGGATGTTTTGGGTGGTCTGAACTGCCAGGCGGACGTTTTCGATAGCCTGGGGTTGGGTGGGTTTAGCCGACCCGACGGCATTGGGGTTGACGATCTGCCCACTAGCCAAGTCCACAAGGAACCCTGCTTGCTGCGAGCCGCGCCAGCCGTGGTTGACGCGCAGCAAGGTGGCGGCAGGCGCATACACCAGCCGGAGCCGCTCGCTGCGCCCCACCACGACGTCGGCTTCTTGGAGCCGGCTGTCCGGAGTTGCAGGAGGCAACTGGTAAAAGACCTCGATGTCGTAGCCCTGTCGGCGCCGTTCCTCTTCATCGGAAGTGATCCGCTCGCGTCGGCGGGTCCGGACGTTGGGCATGTCCAGCACCGTAGCGACCAGGCTGTTCAGGCCGTCGAACCGGGTCGTGCACACCGGGCATAGATCCAGATCAACTGAGCAAAAGGCGCCGCAGGTTCGGCAAAACCGTTTCTGGCTCTTGCGCTCGTCCAGCCCCCCAGGGGGCGCTTGGAACGATACCACTTCCCATTTGGCGCCTTCGTGATAGATGATGTTGCCAGGGGCAAACTCGCGAATGGCCAAAAAGCGCGGCCGGGCGATGAACTCACCCTCCCCACGCGGCACCCAAGCCCGAACAGGCAAGGCGGGAAAATTGTATCCGGGCAGAAAGCCTTCACTGGCCAAATACCGATACGGATAAAAATCGCCTTCCTCACGGGCCACACCCACTTGGAGCAGGAGGTTCAACTGATGCCGAGCTTCGTCCTGCCTGGCCTGAGCTAGCCTCTGTTCGTCGCGGGTGCGGGCCCGGTCTTCCTCCGCCCGGGCAGTTTCCAGTTGTCTTTTGGCCGCCTTATAGAGCTCCCGCCAGCGGTCAAAAGCGCGGTTGAACGTTTTCGGTGCCTCGGCCACGACTTCCTTCAACCACTTTTCATCCAGCCACTCCGCGGCGCGCAGCCAATCTTCATCAGCTCTGAGAATCTCTCGCCCCCGGTCACAGACCTGCTGTTGGACAGGTTCGCTAAGCTGGATTTGCGCAGCCACATTCTCTCGCAGGGGTAGTTCGTCGCGTCCGGTATCGATCACCTGCTCGATGGACTTGCCCAGAGGCAGGCGCGTCTGCGCCAGCCACACAGCCTGAATGTGGGCGCGCAGCAAAGCCTCGTTGGCGATGTCCAACCGCGGCGCCCGCACGTTGCCAGCCACCATCTCGGTCCGGTGCTGGAAGAAGTATTGGTCATGGGTGCTGAGTGCGCCGCAGTAAGTCACCACCAACCCGGGTTGGCCTTGGCGGCCAGCCCGGCCACTGCGTTGGGCGTAGTTCGCTGGTGTCGGCGGCACGTTGCGCAGATGCACCAGCTCCAAATCGGCAATGTCCACGCCCAGCTCCATCGTCGGTGAGCACACTAGATACGGCAGTCGCCGACCGACCTCGGCCTCTTTGGTGGGGTCATTGGCCGCCCACCGGAACCGCCGCTCGCGCAGTTCCCGTTCACCTGGTCTGACTACTTGAGCGGTGTGTTCGCGGGCTTCCAGGCCCGCAAGCCGCGCGGCGGGTTGGCGGTAAAAGCGCTGGAAAAAGGCATTGACCCGCCGTGGCCCCGGCTTGTAGCCGGGGCCAGTAGCGCGTCGGGTGTAGATCGGGTCAGGTGCCGGGGGTGAGCCGTCTCCCCATCGCCACACCAGGGCGGTTGCATCCAGTTGATAAAGCTGGTGGTCGTCCACCGGCGGCAAGCGCACCAACAGCCCATGCGCCACTAGCAGGTCCAACAACCTGTCCAGAAACCGGTTGTAAGCTTGCGGATCCAGCCCAAGCCGCGCGCATAGGAACCGGCCAAGGGCACTTTGCGGGCCCAAGCTGAGGCCATCCACCGAACGAGCTGACCGGCCCGGGCGGACGAACCACTGGGCGCGCCGCAGCTCATCCACATCCGGGTCCAACCCCCAGAAATCGTTCAGGTATTGCGCGGCGCGGCGTCGGAGTAGCTGCTGGGCTTGGTCCTGCAAAACCCTGGCGTTGATCGCTAGCTTACGCCGGAACTGATCCAGCACCGCCCGCACCACAACCGCTCGGTCCGCCTCAGGCACCTGAGCCAGCCGAGGATCACTCTGCCACAGCGTCGGTTCCCTGCAGATGTCCTCAAACCCGCGATAGTCCATCCGCAGCAGCCCCACCTGCTCCAGATTCGGTTGGCTCACCCGCCAGCCGCGGCGTAGATCCTCATAGAGCCGGTACTCGGTCAATTCGGTAAAGGCATCCCACACCTCGCGCGCTGCGGCTGAGTTGGGGTCCAGCTCCGGGTTGCGGGCGATGTCGCGAATCGATAGCCCGCTGGCCTCCACCACCGCACTGGCCACCTCATCAGCTCGGAGCTGCGGCTTGGCCTGGAGCGCTGCATACAGGGCGGCTCGCAGGAGCCCCACATGGACAAAGTCGTTGAAATGGCCAGCCTGCAGCGAAGCGTCTTGGCGGTTATCGGTAAACGTCAGCAGCTTATCTTGCGCAGCCTGGGTGCGGGCCGCGTGGGCCAACAGCGCAGTGGCCAGGACCGTCGTGGCACTGGATCGCGCGTCGCTCGACAGAGTCGCCAACTTGCTGTAGTCGCGTTCGCGGTCGGTGTAAAATTCCCCACAGCTCAGACACAGGTAAAAGCCGCACTCCTGCCACCACATCTTCTGGAAACCATCGCGCCCCTCTAGCGCATACTTTCCGTCCGGGGCTACCCAGACCGGTCTTGGAATTCGAGCCCGCCAGTTCGGCTTCAATCTGCCATTGGCCTGACGCCATTCCTCAGGGATCAGCTTTTCGGTCCAGTCATTCGCGGTTGGGGCCAGCATGAGGTAACCGGGCGTGCCCGCCAAATCCTCGCTTTCCATGCCGACCGGATGGGGCAGAAAACGGTCAGTGGTCCGTAAGACGTGGTAGTAATCCTGCCCGCACAGCCGGCAGAACTTGATCGGGCATAAAAGCTGGCCCCCTTGGGCCTGAATCTGGCCGTCCATGGAAAACTTGCGCTGAGCTGCTGCCTCAAGCGTGGCGTAGAGTGTCCGGCCTTGGCTGATGAACTGATGGAGCTTAAAGGCCAACGCCCGGCCACCGTCGTCGCGCTGCAGTTGACCGCCTCGAACCAACACCTCGCGCAGGCGCACCTCGCAGGTTGGGCGGGGCAGACCCGTGGCTTGCGCAAGCTGTTGGGCTGCCTCACTGAGCGCACGCGGCACTCGACGCCGCAACGTCCCGCCGCTTTCCGGCTCCAGCCCCAGCTCATGCTCGACCCAGCGCACCAGGGCATGCCGCCGGAACGCCTCCAGCTCAGCAGGCACCGGCTCCTCCAGCGCGGCCCTCAATTCCTCCAAGGGCGGCGGGCCGCCGATGGTGAATGGTTCCAAGGTCTCTTCGATGACTTGTTCAGCCGCAAAAGGATGGCCAAAAAACTGAGCGGAAAACTCAGCCACTGCCTCACGCCGTTGCGCGGGCGTCGCCTTAGGCTGAGCCACCATGGTTGCGCTGGTGCCCACATGCACCAGGTTCGGTCCGGCACACCGTTCTTTGAGCCGGCGCACCAGCAGCGCCACGTCCGCCCCTTGCCGACCCCGGTAAGTATGCAGCTCGTCGAACACCAAAAACCGCAGGCCGCCGCCAGCCCGATCCAAAAACTGCTGATCCTCAGGTCGCACCAACAGCAATTCAGCCATGACGTAGTTGGTCAGCAGTATCTGCGGCGGCTGCTGCCGCAACTGGTCCCGCGTGCTATCCGGCGTCTCGCCAGTGTATTTGGCGAAGCTGACCGGGAACGGCTTGCCGGTGCGCTCTTGGTAATTGGCCTTCAGGATCTCCAAGGCCTGGTGCTGCGAGTTGACCAGCGCGTTCATTGGATACACCACCAACGCCGCCACCCGTTGGCCTGTCTCCGGCTGCCGGATCAGGCTGTCGATGATCGGCAGGAAATAACACAAGCTTTTGCCCGAACCGGTGCCGCTGGTGACCACGAAGCTTTCGCCAGCCAGCGCCTTCCGGATGGCCTCTTCTTGATGGCGGTAGAGCCGGAACGGCTTGCCCTCGGCAGTGCGGAAGATCTGCGCTGTCTCCTGGGTAATCAGCCTGGCTGCCGCCAACTCATCCACTGTTGCGCCCGTGGCATACGACGGACTGACCTGCACCAGCGGATCGGGCCATAACTGCGCCTGCTGTTCGAGCGCCCGGTCCACAAACTCACGCGCCCGCTCATCGGCAATGAGCAAAAACGACCGCACAAAGTGCGCATACTCAACCAGAACAGCCGAATGAAGGTCAAAGATCGTGCTCATGAGCCATCCTCCAAGAACCATTCAGGAGCTGAACACACGCGAACAGCTTCAACTGACACTCGTGTGACCTGATCCTGGGTCAAAACGATTAAGATCCGCTCGGCCCTAGGGTATGCACAAGCTGCCGAGTTCAGCGCACGCAGTTCGCGCTCGAGAACGCCCGGCGACGTCGGGTCCGCACACACCTGGATGAGCCGGTCCGGCTCGCCGGGGATGCGCGCAAGGAAATCCACTTCGAATCCTTCATCGGTCTTCACGTATCCTACTTCAGCGCCTTTGGCCATGAGGCTGTTCAGGACCGCGGTTTCCAGCGCGTGGCCCACATTCGCCCGGCCACTTGCATCGAAGGCACGGATCAGGCCTGGATCGGCTGGATAGACCTTGCGTGGGTTGGCGTTGCGCCGCCGCTCGGATTCGGTGGCCAAAGGCACCAACGTCAACAAAAACGCATCCATCAGATACCCCAGCAGGGCATGGACCGTGCCCTTCGACACCGCATAGCCTTGAGACTTAAGGTCACGGTAGAGGGCATGAGCACTCAGCAGCGCTGTGGGGTTGCGCAGGCACATCCGGCCAATCCACCGCAGAGCAGCCACCTGACTGACTTGGTATCGCTCCACTACGTCGCGCAAGATCACTGTGTCCACATAGCCCTGGAGCAACTGGATGCGCAGGCGTGTCTCCAGGCCTTGTGCCTCGGGAAACCCACCCACCTCCAGATACTCTCGCAGACGTTTTTCGACTAGCGAACGTTCAGCGGAGCTGAGGCGAGCCACCGGCTTGTCCGGCTCCTCCCGGCGATGGCGCAAGAATTCACGGAAGCTAAACGGGCGTAAGACCGTTTCAAACCCGCGCCCGCGCAAGGAGGTGTGAACTTCGCGCGACAAAAGCCGTGCCGATGACCCGGACACCGCCACCATAACCCGCTCGCTATCCATCAAGCGCCGCACAAACCGTTCCCAGCCCGCCACCACCTGGATCTCGTCCAATAACCACCACACCAGCTGGCGGCTGCGGAACTGCGGGAACATGCGGTAGTACTCTTCCAGGAGCATGTCCAGTTGCGAAAGAGGCAGGTCGGCCAGGCGGTCATCGTCGAAGCTCACCTACACAGCCCGCTCGGGACCAAGAACCTGTTGTTGTTCCTGTTGCACCTGCCGCAGGAACGTGGTCTTGCCCACCCGGCGCATCCCAAGCACGGTGTGGACCTTATTCTGGATGCTGGGCAGCCGCGCATCCCGACGGGTCACGGCCTCCAGCCTCACCGGCTCCAGGCCCAAGACAAGCTTTTCCTTCAGTACCGGATGTAACGCCATGACGGATAGGTTGGGCCGGCGGTGTCCTTCTTACAAGGCCATAACGGGCGCATTGTGTCCCTGGAGCAAGGACACCATCCTCGCCGGCGTAAGCCGGCGGATGATCCAGTCCCCCAACCTATCAGACCACTCCGTAGCCGCCGACGTAAGCCGGCGGATGATCCAGCTCCCCCCGGTAGCCGCCGGCTTAAGCCGGCGGATGATCCGCCCTCGATCCATTATCCGCCGCGTTACCGCGGTGGCTACCATTCATCTTGGGTCCGCCGGCTCGCCTCGTAGCCGCCGGCGTGAGCCGGCGGCTCCGGCGCCCGCTTGGTGGCGTTTTGAACGGTTTGTGCACGAGCCGACTGTGGCGAGACCCGGCTGGGGGAAATGTGCATGTCCGCTTCGACGAGGCAGAGGTGCCCGGCGGGGACTGACCCCTACGGTCGGTCTAACCTCAATGGGCACCTCCCTACTCTACTGGCTCGATTTGCCCTGGTTGGTTATAGAATTCCGAAGATTGCCGGGCCAGGCCGTCCAGTCGCACGCCCAGCGCATACACAGCGCCATTTCGTCTTCGTATTCCCTGGCCGTCAGCGAGGCGAACTCAGCGCAGCGGCCTTCGTCCGCGCAAATGAGGCGCCGGCCGCACAAGGCCTCAAACCGCAGCAAGGGTGATGCGCTGTTGAGCACCACCAAATCCACATCCTCCACACCGGTGGCCTGTTGAAGCCGCGTCCGGCACTCCGCCAAGATGTCGAGCCCTGGCTCCTGGTCGAAAAGGATGCCGACGTCCAGGTCTCCCCCGGGCCGAACCTCGCCGTGCCGGGCAGACCCAAACAGCCAGGCACCGACAATGCGCGGATGGCGCAAAGCTGCCAAAAGGCTCTCAAGCTGGACCTTCATGTTTGCAGAACTTCAAGATTTCATCCCGAAAGACCTCGAAGTCCCCCAGCCGGTTGTTCACCATGTCCAGCAGAATCCCCACGTCAATGCGCTCATAGCGATGAACCAGGAAATTGCGGAACTGGACCATCTTCGCATAGGCCGGGTTGTTCGATAGCACACCCAGTTGGACACAGCGTTCGACCGCCTGCGCGCTGGTGGGCGCCGGGGTCTGCTGGTGCAGGGCGATGATGCGTTGGCAGATATCAATCATCGCCTCGACAGCCACTTGAAGGTCGCGCTCGATGGCCCGGCGCGTCCGCCAATCTTGCTGCAGTCGCGCGGCAGTCACCTGGCCAAGGGACCGCAGCTCGTTGAGCGTTTCCTCAAGCGAGTGCAACTTGGCGAGCAAAATGCCGTTTTTCACGGGCGCATCTTAGGTTAGTCGGGCAGTGCGGGGAAGCCTCAACCCACGAGGCGCAGCCATGCGAGCCTGCTGTAGCCGCCGGCGTCAGCCGGCGGATAATCCAGTCCCCCAACCTATCAGACCACTCCGTAGCCGCCGGCGTGAGCCGGCGGATGATCCAGCTCCCCCCCGTAGCCGCCGGCGTCAGCCGGCGGATAATCCAGTCCCCACCCCGTAGCCGCCGGCGTGAGCCGGCGGATAATCCGCCCTCGATCCATTATCCACCGCGTTACCGCGGTGGCTACCAGCCATCTTGGGTCCGCCGCCTCGCCCCGTAGCCGCCGGCGTCAGCCGGCGGATGATCCAGCTCCCCCGGGTAGCCGCCGGCGTGAGCCGGCGGA